>ERZ1023658.17-NODE-17-length-91898-cov-14.201485_pt1 | contig 91898 bp, 64 predicted proteins | sample MGYA00380339_ERZ1023658 | MGnify/ENA primary metagenome ERZ1023658 (study PRJEB33179, sample SAMN07448981) | human gut metagenome | biome: Human-gut; feature: Human associated habitat; material: Faeces | host: Homo sapiens | place: India: Bhopal | collected... | reverse complement strand
ATTCAAGCAAGCTTGATTTTCTGCGTTCGATTTGCATTATCTTTGTATAAGATAAAAGAAATATTGTCATGGCAATAAGCAACAAGATAGAGTTCGGGTTTGCCGAGAGTCCTTTCGGCAGCATCATCGTGGCGCGCACATGGGACGGCGTGTGCGACCTGCAGTTTTTAGAATACAACCGGCTGGAGACCATCCATGAACTGGCAAAACGATGGGGACAGTACACGCCCACCACGCAAAGCAACATCATGGCCAACACGGTTGAACGCGTCATCTTCGAAGGACTGAACCACCCCGTGAACCTTGACGTGAAAGGCACCGAGTTTCAACTGAAGGTGTGGGCCGAACTGCGCAAGATTCCTTTCGGCACCACGGTGAGCTACCAGGAAGTGGCAGAGCGGATTGGCGAGCCCAAGGCCGTGAGGGCCGTGGCCACGGCGATAGCGCAAAACCCCGTGGCCATGCTCATACCGTGCCACCGCGTAATACATTCAGACGGGACGATTGGCGAATATCACTGGGGACGCGACTTGAAAAGACAACTCATAGAATGGGAGAAGAGCAAGGCAAAATGAGCCTGATAGCACAGGGGCTCTACGACAACGTGCTTGCCATAGTGGGCAACAAGAAGCTCACGGTCACCTCGCGCCTGAAACTCTTGCACGAGACATTGGTCGTGACGTGCGCCCAAGCGTTGAAAGACACGAGGTACGGATTTGGAGACCTCAACTCGCAACTGGAGAGCGTGATGCGGCTTTTCAATATCCACGGCGACGAGGCCGACGCGCTCAGGCAGGCAAGGCGCGACAGCAACCGCAGCCACTTCGACGGCGATACGGACGAAGACAAGTCGGCACTGCTCTACGACGCGGCTGCCGTGGCGAGGCTCATCAGCCGCGTGCTGAAAAGCGCGATGCCGGAGACGCTCACCTCGCTATTGCCTCACGACATGAGACCTGCCAAGGAACGCATAAGGCAAAACTCTCCCGACAAGCGATGCATCGTGAGGTCGTTTGACAAGCAAACAATACAGGTGGTGGTCGACGAGGACGGCGAAGGCAAGGAGATGACCGTGTATTACACACGCCAGACGCAGTACGCGCGCATGGAGTATCTCCACGACATTCTCAAGCCGGGCATGCACCTGAACCTTCTCGGTTGCCAGACCGACTGCGACACCATCACGCCAAGGCTCATCATCGTGGAGCCCGACTGCCTGATGGACATATCCGTGATAGCGTCGTGCTTCGAGGATTACGGGCACCACCCGCTAATGTATCTGCTCAAACGCATTAAGGAACGCGCCAACACGCAAGCCATTCTCTTGGGAAACTATGCCGGGGCGTGCCTCGACGACATAATAAACGACAAGAAATTCTCGGCGACCAAGACCCTCGTCAAGAACTTTCGCGACAAGGCCCTCGAATACACGAGCTGCCCCGACTTCGACGCGACAAAGTTCAAGGAAGACGCGGCGCGGCAAGCGCGAAACATCATAAGCATAGTGGAAGAGCTGCGCCGACACTACGACATGAAGAAGGCCATACTTGAACCAACGTTCGTATGCGAGAAGCTCGGGCTGCAAGGACGCGTTGACTTGATGACCACCGACTTGCGCCTACTGGTGGAGCAAAAGTCGGGACGCAACACCTTCCTGGAGCGCGGCTTGGCAAACAGCCAAGGCGCGAAAGTGGTGGAGAAGCACTACGTGCAGGTGCTGCTCTATTTCGGCATACTATACTACAACTTCGGCGTGCAGCACTCCGACATACGATTGCTCTACTCCAAATACCCGTTGCCCGGCGGTCTCATTGGCGTGACATCACTGATGAAACTTGTCTACGAGGCCATGCGCTTCCGCAACGAGGCCATGGCGCTGGAGTTTGACATAGCCGAGAACGGCATGGATAAAATCCTGCCGCAGATTACCGAGCAAACGCTCAACGTGGCCCACGCGGGCGGTTTTTTCTACGACAAATACCTCAGGACGCAACTGCTGTCCTTGATAGCGCCACTTCACGCGCTCACACCATTGGAGCACGACTACTTCTGCCGAATGACGCAATTCGTGATTAGGGAGAACATCATGTCGCGAGTGGGCGTGGTGGAAGGCACGGGCAGTTGCGTGGCAAACCTGTGGAACATGCCCTTGGCCGAAAAGAAGGAAACGGGAAACATCTTCACCGGCCTCACCAATCCCAAGGCGATAGACGACAATGGGCAAGAGACCGACGACGGGCAAGGCGGCGTTTGCGACACGCTCGCGCTTACGGTGCCAGACCAAGGCGAGGACTTCCTGCCAAACTTCCGCCGTGGCGACATGATTTACCTCTACGCTTACGACAACTCCAAGGAACCCGACGCGCGGAAGGCGATATTGCTAAAGGCTGGAATAGAGCAGCTCCACACTGGCAAAGTGGTGGTCAGGCTCATGAACCCATTGGCCAAGACTTATCTGAAGCAGAACAAGGACAAGGTGTGGTGCATAGAGCACGGCAGCAGCGACGTGGGCGGGGGCGCGGCGCTGAGCTCCATCTATCAATTGATTACGGCACCGAAAGACCGCAAGGACTTGCTGCTCGGGCAACGCGAGCCGCAAGCCGACAAGAGCCTCACGCTGTCGAGAAGCTACGACGGCAACATCGACGACATAATATTAAGGGCAAAGCAAGCAAGCGACTTTTTCCTGCTCGTGGGACCTCCGGGAACGGGAAAGACATCCATGGCGCTGCAGTTCATGGTAAGGGAAGCTCTCACGGAGCTTGACAAGGAGAATGAGGGCAAGGCGTTGTTGCTCATGGCTTACACCAACCGCGCCGTGGACGAGATTTGCGGCATGTTGGCCGACAACTGCATCGACTTCCTGAGGATAGGCAGCGAACTGTCGTGCGCCGAGGGCTTCACGCCTCATCTCTTGCAAAACAGGGTAGGAGAAAAGCCGTCGCTCGCTGGCATGAAGCTGCTCATAGAAAGCGCCAAGGTCATAGTTGGCACCACGTCGATGATGCAGTCGAGAGCTTACTTATTCTCTATCAAGCATTTCGCGCTTGCCATCGTGGACGAGGCTTCGCAGATATTGGAGCCTAACATCATCGGCCTGTTGGCAAGCCACCGCGCCTCGGACGCGTCGCTTGGATGCCAATGCAATATCGACAAGTTCATTCTCATCGGCGACTACAAGCAGCTGCCAGCCGTGGTGCAACAGGGCGATGGCGACAGCGCGGTAAGAAGCAAGCCGCTGCTCGACATAGGGCTTGCCGACTGCAAGAGCTCACTCTTCGAACGGCTTATACGGCAAGAGCTCATGGCCAAGCGTGCCGACTTCATTGGCACGCTACGCCGCCAGGGACGCATGCACCCCGACATAGCTGAGTTTCCCAACCGTGAGTTTTACTCGCGTGAGCGTCTCAGCTGCGTGCCGTTGCCTCACCAACAAGCCAAGGAGATTGATTACGCATTGCCATCGCAAGACGGCATCGACGACCTATTGAAGGGCCACCGGATGATTTTCATAGCGTCGAGAGACTGCCGGCAGCCTGAGATTTCCGACAAGGTGAACGCCGACGAGGCGCGTATAGTATGCGACATGCTACAACGTGTGTATCGCTTCTACGGAGAGCGGTTCAACGCCGACAAGACCGTGGGCGTGATAGTGCCTTATCGCAACCAAATAGCGATGATAAGGAAAGAAATAGAAAAAAACGGGATAAAGGCCCTTTACGGCATAAGCATCGACACCGTTGAGCGATACCAAGGCTCGCAAAGGGACGTGATAATTTATTCCTTCACCATACAGCAAGCCCATCAGCTCGACTTCCTCACTGCCAACACCTTCACCGAGGACGGACATGCGATAGACCGCAAGCTCAACGTGGCGTTGACACGGGCTCGCAAACAACTTATCCTCACGGGAAACGTGAAGACACTGTCGGCCTCGCCACTCTTCCGAAAGCTGATGGATTATATAAAGGGAAAAGGCGGGATGGTTGAACGCGATTCATAATCTTGCAATGTGCGGCACCTTGCCAAGCTTGGGAGTGAGGCTTAGCCACTTCCCTCAAAGCAATCCCCTGTCCTTGAACTCCTCAAGAAGGGGCAACGCTATCGCCTTGGCATCGGGATGGGGCTGGCCTGTGGTGCCAAGGGCGCGAAGGTCGAAGAAATGCTTCCAGTCGGAGACGAAGGCCGTGTGGACCAGCTCGGTGGCGGTGTCGAGGGGCAACACCACTCGCGCCTCCTGCGGCTTGCGTCCCGCGGCTATGAGATTCATGTACGACTTCTCCGCGGCAATGTTGGCAAACACCCAATTGTCGAGAAGCGTGGCACTGCCGTCGGCAACCTTGCGCGCCAACTCCATAAACTGCTGACCGCTGACTTTCAACATGCCACTGCTCAGCTGGCGTGACCATTCCGACCCCGTCATCTCATGTTTCACCCACGTGGGGATGTTGATGGTTATCTCGTTGCCAAACTTCGCCTTCGAATAGTTGCAATAACGCGTGCTCTGCTCTGCCATGGAGTCGGCACGGTGACGGTTAAACTCTCGCGTTATGCCTATCTGCGTGGTGAAATGCACGGTGACACGCACAGGATGAAGCGGCAAGGGCTCACTCCAATAGGCTTCAAGGTCGTCGAGACGCTTGTTCTCGGCAAGCACGCGAAGGTTGGTGGTGACATACATCTTGCCCGAACGCTCCACACACTGCGAGAACTTGTTGGTGGCATAGAACTCCCAAGGCCGTTCACCGCCATTTCCTCTCTCATCATTCGGCTTGATATCGAACAAGAGGTAGACTGACCCATGCTCAAGCATGGCGAGGTGCTCGCTCTTGATCATGCGCTCCACAAAGGGGCGCGCCGAGTCGGCCGTGGTGTGGTCCTCGCTCTTGTAGCACACACGCCCCACGCGTTCTACCTGTTTGTAAACGCCGGATATGCCCGGCCCTTGTTGCCATATCTCGAAAGATGGATTATTGATTCGCATTGTGAAATGAAGTCCTCGTGTTTATTGTGTCATTGATTGGGTGGATAAGATAATGCAAAAATACAACTATTTTCCCGTTAACAGACGCACATTGCTGTTTTTTTTGCTAATTTTGCAATAAAGAAACATGAGGCAATGGATGAGAAGACAAGCATCAAGCTGTTGAGCAGCCATGACATCAAGCCCACGAGCAACCGTATTCTCGTGGTCAAGGCGTTGGCGGCGGAAGAGTACCCGTCAACGCTGACAGAGCTTGAGACGCATTTGGTGAGCGTGGACAAGAGCGGCATATTCCGCGCCCTGACCCTGTTTCGCGAACATCATCTCGTGCACACCATAGAGGATGGCAACGGCGGAATAAGGTATGAGCTGTGCAGGAGCCAAAGCGACGACGACGAGGAAGACGAAGACCTGCACGTACACTTCTTCTGCGAGAGATGCCACAAGATTTATTGCCTCCACGACACGCCGGTGCCGGCCATAGAATTGCCGGCAGGGTTTACGCGCACCAGTTGCAACTATGTTGTGAAAGGCATTTGTGAAGATTGCAACCGGCGTGCCCGACAAGCGCGATAAACCTCAACGATTGATAACCTATAACCAGTAAAATATATGAAACAAATCCAGAAGCTGACGGTATTGACTTTCCTGCTGACCGTCTACGTGGCGTTTTCCTTCGCCGCTGTCAAGAAAGAGTATCTTTGGCCAAAGGGCAAGATGCCCGACAGCCAACAACACCAGATTGCCGCGTTGAAAAGCGTGGCAAGCCAGAAAGACTTCAACGCCGACAAGAACCGCTTGCCTTATCTCGAATGGTACGACGCTCCGGCTAAAGGGAAGCGCACGGGAGCCTGCATGATTCTCATAAGGGGAGGAGCGTATGAATATCTCGCGAGCGAGGCCGCGGAAAAGCAATGGCGGAAGCGGCTCACCGAGGAAGGCATACAATGCGTGGGGCTCATCTACCGCACGCCACGCCCAAAGGGATTGCCCATATACAAGACGGCGTGGGAAGACGGGCAGCGCGCCGTGCGCATGGTGCGAAGCGAGGCCAAGAAGCGTGGCTATGACCCCGAGAAGATTGGCGTGATAGGCATGTCGGCAGGCTCGCACATGGGACTGCTTCTCGCCACGAGCTCGGAGACGCGGGCATACGCGCCACTGGACAAGATAGACGACACGCCGTGCCACATCAACTGGGCAATACTCAACGCGCCAGCCTACGTGACCACCGACGGGCGCACGGGCACGAAGGCCACACGCCAAGGCTACGGCACAGACGTGAGCCTCGACACCATATTCCATTTCGACAGGCACACTTGCCCCATAAGCCTGCACCACGGCGGCCTGGACCCCTACTCGCCAAACGGCTCCACGCTGGTGTATAGACAGCTGCGGCGCATGAAGGTTTCCACGGAGCTTCATCTCTATCCAGACGTGGCGCACCGCGCCTTAGGCCTTGAGCGAGGCATTGAGTTTATCAAGCAAATGGGCTTCCTCGGCTCTCTCGACAAGGAGGTGCCGCTCATGAGCCGATACGACAACGACGAGGCTCGCGGCAACTATAAGAAAGAGGCCATCTGGCCTAAAGGCAAGATGCCCGACCGCCAAGACAAGCAATGCGTGCCATATCTCGAATGGCATTTCCCGAAGGTGCTGAAGACCAAGGCCATACAGATTGCCTACTCTGGCGGGGCATACACCAACAACAATCCCGACGGCTTCGAGGTGGCTCCCTTGCGTCGCTTCCTCAACGAGAAGGGCATGACCGTGGTGACCATCAAGTATCGCACGCCGCGACCATCAGCCGAGAGCGGGCTCTCCAAGCACACGACGGCATGGCAAGACTTGCAAAGGGCCATAAGGATTGTGCGCAATGAAGCAAAGAGCCTTGGGCTTGACCCCAACCGCATCGGCATTTCAGGATGCTCGGCCGGAGGACATCTCACGCTCATGGGCGTGACGTCGTCGAAGCACCAGAGCTACCTGCCAATAGACAGCATAGACAAGGTGCCATGCAACGTGCAGTGGGGCTTGGCTACCTATCCGGCCTACGTCTTGTCCGACGGCAGCGACGGCCACGACAGCGAGGGGGGCAACGAAGACCGCGACGTGATAAACCCAGAGTTCTCGTTCGATGTCAAGACCGCGCCGACGCTCTTCCTCCATGGCGACGCCGACGGCTACGCGGCCATGGGGTCTGTGAAATGCTGGGAAAGGATGCGGGCCATGGGCATACAAAGCGAGCTGCACACCTTCGCCCTAAGGAAACATTGCTTCCAGAAACAAGCCGCGCCAGGCACGGGAAGTTATGGTTATCTTGACCGCATCTGGGATTTTCTGACGGAAAAGAAGTTTAATCGCTGATTATTTCGTAATTTTGCACTTCGGAAAACAATTAAACAGAACACATGGAAGATAAACATTTCAAGCGGACAACCGTCACGGCGGCATTGCCTTACGCCAATGGTGGCGTGCACATAGGCCACTTGGCCGGCGTGTATGTGCCCGCGGATATCTACGTGCGCTACTTGCGCCTCAAGAAACGCCCTGTCATCTTCATCGGAGGAAGCGATGAGCACGGAGTGCCTATCACCATCAGGGCAAAGAAGGAAGGCATAACGCCGCAAGACGTGTGCGACCGTTACCACAAGATCATCAAGGACTCTTTCAAGGAGTTCGGCATCTCGTTCGACATCTACAGCCGCACCACATCGAAGATTCACAACAAGTTCGCCTCCGACTTCTTCCGCAAGCTTTACGACGACGGCAAGCTCGTGGAGAAAGAGTCTGAGCAATATTACGACCCCGAGGCCAAGCAGTTTCTCGCCGACCGCTACATCATGGGCACTTGCCCTCACTGCGGCAACCCCAACGCCTATGGCGACCAATGCGAGAAGTGCGGCAGCGACCTCTCGCCAATGGAGCTCATTGACCCCCACTCCACCATCAGCGGGGCGAAGCCTGAGATAAGGAAGACGAAAAACTGGTATTTGCCACTCAACAACTATCAAGACTGGCTGAAGCAGTGGATTCTTGAGGGCCACAAGGAATGGCGACCCAACGTCTACGGACAGTGCAAGTCGTGGCTCGACATGGACCTCCAGCCTCGCGCCATGACGCGCGACCTCGACTGGGGTATACCCGTGCCTGTGGAGGGTGCCGACGGAAAGGTGCTCTACGTGTGGTTCGACGCTCCTATCGGATATATCAGCAACACTAAGGAGCTGTGCGACGACGAGCCTGAGAAGTGGGGCTCATGGCAGAAGTGGTGGCAAGACCCTGAGACACGACTCGTTCATTTCATCGGAAAGGACAACATCGTGTTCCACTGCCTCATCTTCCCTACAATGCTGAAGGCGCACGGCGACTACATATTGCCCGACAACGTGCCGGCCAACGAGTTCCTCAACCTGGAGAACGACAAGATTTCCACGTCGCGCAACTGGGCGGTGTGGCTCGACGAATATCTCAAGGACTTCCCTGGCAAGCAAGACGTGCTGCGCTATGTGCTCACCGCCAACGCGCCAGAGACGAAAGACAACAACTTCACGTGGAAGGACTTCCAGGAGCGCAACAACTCTGAGCTCGTGGCCATCTACGGCAACTTCGTGAACCGCGCCCTGCAGCTCACCAAGAAATACTGGAACGGCGTGGTGCCTGAGTGCGGCGAGCTGACCGACGTGGACAAGAAGGCCATAGACGAGTTCAAGGACGTGAAGGCCAAGGTGGAGCAGCTGCTCGACGGCTTCCACTTCCGCGAGGCGCAGAAAGAGGCCATGAACCTGGCGCGCATCGGCAACAAGTATATCACCGAGTGTGAGCCTTGGAAGGTTTGGAAGACCGACCAAAAGCGCGTGGAGACCATTCTCTACATCTCGCTGCAACTCGTGGCAAACCTCGCCATAGCCTTCGAGCCTTTCTTGCCTTTCTCAAGCCGCAAGCTGAGAGACATGATAGGCATGGACAGCTTCGACTGGGCCGAACTGGGCCGAACAGACCTGCTCAAGTCGGGTCACCAGCTCGGCGAGCCTCAACTGCTCTTCGAGAAGATAGAGGACGAGACCATACAGAAGCAGCTCGACAAGCTCGCCGCAACGAAAGAGGCCAACGAGAAGGCCGCAGCTGCAAAGGACTACAAGGCCGAGCCCGTGAAGCCCAACGTGCCATTCGACGAGTGGGAGAAAGTAGACATAAGGGTCGGACACATCAAGGAATGCAAGAACGTGAAGAAGTCGAACAAGCTCTTGCAGTTCACCATCGACGACGGCAGCGGCACCGACCGCACCATACTTTCGGGCATAGCGAAATTCTACAAGCCTGAACAGCTCGTGGGAAAGGACGTGCTCTTCATAGCCAACCTCGCGCCACGCAAGATGATGGGCATAGAGAGCCAAGGCATGATTCTCTCCGCTCTCAACTTCGACGGCTCACTGAGCGTCACCACGACCCTCGGAGAGGTGAAACCTGGAAGCCAAATAGGATAAACCGTTTAATCACTGGCCTGCATCGTGCCGGCCATGACTAAAACATAAAGCATGAAAAAAGCCACACCCTGCATGAGGGTGTGGCTTTTTTCATGCCGCCAGCCAAGACTGCTTGAAGACTGGAAAATGTAAAATATTATTGCCAAAATTTAACACTTGGAGACAGGTGCATTTAGAGCGGAAAAACGGCTTCGAGGTACCCCCCGGCAGTACCGTCAGCGGCTTTTTCCTGAAAAACCGTTGCCGTTACGGTGCAATCGCGTTGCCGTTACGGTGTAATCGCATCGCCGTTACAACGTAATCGCGTCGCCGTTACAACGTAATCGCGTCGCCGTTTCACTGTAACGGCAACGCGATTGCACCGTAACGGCGACGCCATTTTAGCGAATTTGCGATACCAAAGAACCGTTAAAAACACAACCTGCTGATAATCAATCATTTACCATAATCGCCCATAATCGCGTCATTTACGACCAAGAGACTGCTCGGTTGAAAAAAATCGATTCTCAGACGACCATTTGTAAAATATTTTGATATGCATCGTATGCTTTGCAGGGCCCGCCCCTGCACTGGCGTTATTTGCCTGAGAGGGCAAATGTTGACTTCCACTGCATGCGTCCCACGCAATTGTTCATTGTCCAACGCATGCGTATGGTCTGGTCTTGCGACACCGAACAGTGAACGCCTCGTGGGTCGTCCATGATGTTCTCGGCACGGAAATAGCAACCATCCATGGTCTTGTACCAATCCTTGTTGCCACCGGTGGATGTCGCGGCATAGTCGATGGTGTCGTCGCAATAGTCGGTGCCAGCTTTCGTGTTTGAGTAATTGCACGTGGGCAGCAATCCATAGAACAATCCTATGTAATAGCCCAGCTCGTTATAGCCTTGCTTCTTGTTGTTGTTCGACACGAAGAAGCTGCGCTCAGCCACGTCAAGCTCCGAGAGCTTGTATATTATGCCGGCCTGCGAAGGCTTTAGCGCTTGACCGGCATACTCCTGAAGCTTCAATCCCTTGGGCGCGTCAGCAGTGGCGGCCTTGACATAGCAAGGCGCGCACTTGGCCGTCACGTCGTTGGCGAAATCGCTCACCACGCCTTTCCTGTCGCTCACGAGCCACACGTTGAGGTAGTCGTCGGCAGACCACAGCAGGTGTTCGGCGGTGATAAGCGAGTCGATGTCGCTACCGTCTTTCTTCGAGAAAGCGCCATCGGCTATCGTCTTGCGGTCAACGCCAGGCTCCACGAGACGGTTGCCATATTGGTCGTATTGCGCCATCTCGAACCTGATATTCGTGTTCACGCCCACCGGGTTGTGCGACACGGCGCCCGAGAACATGTTGTTGAGCCTCTTCATCTGCATCTCTATGCGCTCAAGCTTGAACTCGCCGCCATAGTTGTCTATGTCGTCCTTGGTTTGCAATATATGGAACACCACGGGGATGACAAGCTCGTTGGCAAACTGGTCTTTCTTCGACGCTATCACCGAGAACGACACTGGGTCCGACTCCTTTCCGGTGGTCTTCACGCGGGCCTTCACCGTCACCGTCTTGCCAACAAGCGAGGCGTCGGCAATGGATATGACGCGCCCTGCCACAACGCCTGGAGTGTCGGAAGTGTACTCTATCCAGTCGTCGTCCACACGCGTGTCGGGCACCTGCGTGCCGCTCTTGGTAAACACCGTGGGCTGCAGCTCTATCTGCGCGTTGCCGTCGGCAATGAGGCGTTTCTGGTTTGGCATTATCGTCACGGCGTCAACGATGGCGGGGTCCACCTTGCTGTTGTCGTGGAATATCTCCTCGTCGGGCGAGCAGGCCGTAGCCAGTAAAGCCACGGAGACAAGCGAGATATTGCGTATTATTGATTTCTTGACTTTCATCTTTGTTATAAACAATTCAAAAAAAACAGGGTCACTAATAAACGATTACACTCTCCCATCCCGGGTTTTGCTCCATCTTCTTGTTATATTGCATCTCTCGCGCCGGAATGGGGAAGCAATAGCGGAAGTCGTCGGCCGTGAGATAGTTTTTCTCGCCGGAGATGGTGCGTTCCATGGTGTCGCCAAAGCGTTTCATGTCGAGCCACACCTTGTCGCCCTCCATGTAGAACTCCCTGAACCGCTCATCGTGTATGGCCTTTATAAGCGCGTCCTTGTCGTTTGCCACTTCCGGCAGGTTGCCCGTGTACCTGTGCTCGCGAAACTCGTCGAGCACGGCCTTGCCCTCGCTGGTCTTGCCCTGCCTCACAAGGGCCTCGGCCTTGATAAGGTACATGTCGGCCAACCTGAAGGGCATGAGGCAACCCTGCGACATGTCAGAGCCAATGAGGTTGTATTTGTCGTTGTGGGTGCCGTCGGCCGAGAACCACGCCTTCTTGCGTATGTCGTTGTCGGCGAACTTGCGGTAGTTGACCTTGTTGACGAGTCCGTCGGCCACGCCTCCGTCTTCGTAATAGGCATAGTTGAAGTCGCAGATATACGTCCAGCGCCCGTCCACGATGCGCAAGTAGAACTCATCGTTCTTTATCTCCTTGCTGTAAGCGTTGTCGGAGCAGTCGAAGATGGTTTTCAGCACGCTTGCCGACGAGGCGAGGTTACGCCCGCGCATGGCTATCGTGGCGTGCTGTTCGGCATTGCCCCAATCGGTGTCTTCAGCCGCTCCCGAGCACGCCTTCCACGTGTACACGTCGGCCATCATGGCATTGAGGAAATCGGCGCTCCACGCGTAGTTCCAATCGTTGGCCGTGGTCTTGGTCAGCAGGTCGAGGGCCTTCTCGCTATCGCTGAGTATCTGCTTGAAGACCTCGGCCTGGGTCTTGCGCTTAGGCATGGCCTCGCCAATCTCCTTCTCAGGCGTGAGGTATACGGGGACGCCCAACCTGTTGTCCTTCATTGGCGAGTAGAGCTGTAGCAACTTGTAGAAAGCATAGGCGCGCCACGTCAGCGCCTCTCCCAGCACCCGGTTCCTAAGGTTCTCATCGGTGCCCTCGGCTGTCTCCACGCCATTGATAATGAGGTTGATAGGTCCAAGGAAGCTGTAGATGTTGTCCCATGCCGAGCTGTTGGTGTTCAGCCATGTGAGCGAGTTCTTGCCCGTTTGCGTGTACACGTTGTTCACGCGGTCGTAGTAATAAGCCGACTCAGTGGTGAGGTTAGCCTCTCCCGTGTAGATGGAGAGCGAGCCGTCCACGTCGTTGCTCGCGAAGGGCAGCGTGGTAAGGCCCACGCCCATCACCACGTCTTGCGAGGGCATCGTTGGCGTTTTAAGATAGCGCATGAAGCTGGCGAGTATGTCGCGATAGTCCTCCACGCTGTTCACCACCTTGGTGTCGTGCGGGGTCAGCGTAAGGAAATCGTTGCACGATGACATCTGCACACAGAGCAACGCGGCAATGATATATTTTATGTATCTCATTTGTTATGTTCTTTTGGTATTTTTTCCACCCATGGGTCGCTCGCCGGCCTTAGAAGCCCACGGTAAGCTTCACGTTGAACTCGCGTGCCACAGGGTAAGAGAAGGCTGAGCCGGAGCCCACGTCAAGGCCGCGATACTTGGTGAAGGTGAGCAGGTTGCGCGCGTTAACGCCAATGGTAAAGTTGCTCATGCCGCCAAACTGCTTCATGATGCGTGCCGGCAGGCGATAGCTCAGCGACACGTTGGTCATGCGCAAGTAGTCGCCCTTGGAGTATTTGTTCGACGTGACGATGGATGTCCAATAGTCGGTGTTCGACGTGGTGAAACGCGGCACGTCGGTGATGTCGCCGGGGAACTGCCAATAATAAAGGTATTTCTTCTCGCGGTTGGTGCCCGACACCGCCAAGTCTGACGAATAGCCGAGCGAAGCCTGAAGCGAGTTGAACGTGGCGAGGTTCTTCGGGGCGTTCTGGTAGTCGTTGAAGTTGGGCACGAGGTGTCCGCACTTGAACGTCCAGTTGGTGGTGAACTCCAGGCCCTTGTAGTTGAGATATGTGCCGAAACCGCCAACAATCTTCGGGTGCGAGCGGCCAAGGTATTGCATTGAGGGCATAAAGAACGACGGGTTGGTGTTGGATCCGCGCATGTAGTCTATCTTGTCGGGTATGCCATCCTTCGCCGCGTCGAAATAGTACTGGTATTTTGCCACGTTGTTGGAGTTCTGCTCAAGAAACTGTCCGTAGGCGCGCTTGCCGGCCTCGGTGAGGTAATACTGCGGGTTGCCGGTCTCTGGATTGACGCCGGCGAACTTCCATCCGTAGATGCCGCCCGTCTCCTGGCCAATGATGTTGAGCACGCCGCCTTTCGACACGTTAGACTTGATGGCCTCTTGATACGACGTGTACGAATAGTGCGACTTCACGATGACGTTCTTGTTGCGCGAGAGGTTCACCGAGGTGGAGAACGTCAGGTCGCGCGTGTTCACCCACTTCACGTTCATGTAGAACTCCAGTCCCTTGTTCTCCACGATGCCGCCATTGGCCTTCACCTCGGTTCGTCCTGTCGAGGCTGGCACCTGCAAGGTCTCGAGCACGTCTTTCGTGCGTGTGGAGTAGTAGTCGAACGTCATGTTGATGCGGTTCTTCCACAAGGTCATGTCCACGCCGAGGTTTATGTCGCGCTTCTTCTCCCATTTCACGGTAGGGTTGGGATAGGTGAAGCTGGTGGCGAAACGGTTGCCGTTGTACATCTGCGAGCCATAGGAGATGGTAGAGAACGGATAAGCCGTGCGGTCGATGTTGCCCGTGAATCCGTAGCTTCCGCGCAAGGCCAGTTCCGTGACCACGGGGTTCTTGAACCATTTTTCCTTGTGGAGGTTGTAGCGCAATCCTGCCGACCACAGCGGCGTGAAGCGGTTGCCGTCGCCTATGACGTCAGCGCCGTCGGCGCGATAGTTGAAGCTGAAGATGTAGCGATCCTTGTAGCCATAGCGCATGGTGCCGAGAAACGACACGCTGCGGTCTTGGCCGTCGTTGGTGGAGAACATGTTGGCGATGACCGACCGCATGGTCTCATACGACACGGGGATGTCGAAGGCCGGCACGCCGGTTATGCGGAAGTCCTTGTAATAGATGGGCGACGTATAGCTGAAATTGGTGTATTTCTTCGACATCACCTCGCTGGCTATGAGGAACGAGAACAGGTGGTCGTCTTTCAGGTTGAACGAATAGTCCACCTGGTTGCGTATGGTCCAATAATGGTTCTTGCCCGAACCTTCGGTGAGCTGTCCGTTGTCGAACTGGTCGGGCATGATGTTATAGTTGGAGTAAGCGGTCTTGGCAAACTGCTCGTTGGCCCATGAGGTGTAGGTGCCAGCGTCTATCTCCGTGGTGTTGGTGTTGTAAGACATGCCCTTGCGGAATATCGACTCTACCGACAGGCCGGGTATTATCTCATAGCGCGCGTTGAGCGTGAACTCCACGTCAGAGCCATCGGTGGTCTTTCGCGTGTCGCGCATCTCGCGCACGATGTTAAACTTCTCGTACACGTAGCCCGAGGCGCGCTCGTTGGTGTAGTTGTTGCTCAGATAGCTCAGGTCGGCGGCATAAGAGCCGTCGTCGTTGTAGGGGCGCTCGTATGGGTTGGCGAACATGGCATAGGTGAAGGGGTCTATCGCCGAGGCGTTGTCGCGGTTCTTGCGGGCGTTGGCAGAGAGGTTCACGGCAATGATGAGTCCCTTGATGGGACGATAGTCGAGCTTCATCAAGAGGCCGGCGTTCTGGTACTTGTTGGATATGAGAATACCGTTCTGGTCTTGGAAGTTGAGCGAGGTGTAATAGGTCAGCTCCTCTGAGCCACCACGGAGGTTGATGTTGTGCGACTGCGAGTGGGCCGTGCGGAAGAGCACGTCGAACCAGTTGGTGTTGATGCCCGACAGCCTTCGCAGCTCTTGCTGATACTCTTCGGGCGTTATGTATCCGTCCACGCTGCGCTTGTAGGTATACCCTCCGCGGCCCGTGACATAAGCGTAGCTCAAGCCGTAGTTGTCCACTATGGAGCGCTCATACTGCAGCTTCTCGGCCGAGTTCATGAAGTTGAGGTTGTTGGCCGGGGCTATTGAGCAGTTATAGGTTCCGCTGTAGCTCACTTGCGTCTTCGAGCGGAATCCCTTCTTTGTCGTGATGACGATGACGCCATTGGCCGCGCGTGCGCCATAGATGGCCGCCGCCGACGCGTCTTTCAGGATGCTTATCGACTCGATGTCGTCGGGCATGATGTTGCCCACGCCGTCTTGCATAATCGTTCCGGCATAGTCGCCCGTGGAACTCGTGGGCACGCCCGATGTCATTGGCAGGCCGTCGACAATCCACAGTGGCTCGGTGTTGCCGCTGAGGTTGTTCTCGCCACGTATGGTTATCTGCGAGCGCGCGCCTGGCGCGCCGGAGAGCGTGGTGGAGTTGAGTCCGGCGATGCGTCCGTCGAGAATGCGGTCGATGGATGTCACGCCCTGCATCTTCAAGTCCTTGGCCGTGAGAACCGAGGCGCTGCCGGTCATGTGATCCTTGTTGATTACCTCCATACCCGTGACCACCACCTCGTTGATGCTATTGTCATCCTCTTGCATCGTGACGGTCAGCATCTTGGAGAAGTCGGTCGCGCGCACGGTTTGTGTCTTCATGCCTATATACGTGAGCACGAGCGTGGCGCTCTTCGACGCGCCGGGCATGGGCATGGTGAACATGCCGTTGGCATCGGTCGTGGTCTTGCGCGTGGAACCTTTCAGCGACACGGTGACACCAGGCAGGGGCTGCTTGGTGTCGTCGACAACGATGCCTCGCAGCGCGTGGCCTTGCTGTTGCTGCGCCGCCATGGCCGCCGTCTCGGCAGGCGCGGCCACAACTGGCACGCACGACAACACGAGGACCGCGATGGTCAGGCCGTGCAACATACGGCGTATGTATGTTTTTTCGGGAAAATTCAGCATCATATATAATATAATGTATAGTCGATGATGTTATCTTATCTGTGGATTTGACACGATGGCCGGACACTTGATGTCCATGAGCAGTTTAGGTCCTGTTTGGTAGTTGTATGTCATCACGCCATAATAGTCGTATGAGCCTGTGCCCTGTGGCGTGTATTGCTTTAGCCGCATCACGCCCTTCACGCCGTTACCCGTCTCGAAGAAGACGTAGCTCGTCTGGAAGTCGTCGGCGGTGGTGACGGGTATCTCGACATCGCTTTCCTTGATGTCTACATTAAACCTGGTGGCGTCGAGATTCTCGAAATCGGCATCGGTAAACGACGCCGGGGCCTTCATGTACTTTGTGTGGCACGGGAACACGTATTCGGCCTTGTGGCCAAGATGCGCGCGCATGGTGATGGGCGACTGGAAGCGGAAGCTCTTCTTCGCCTTGTCCCAATAGAGGGCTATGTCGGCCATGTCCTTGCGCTTGGCCGACGCACTCTGCGTCATGCCCGACGTGAGCGAGAAAAAGCAAAGGCCGGTGCCGAGGTCGGGATATTCGGGATTGCCGTCGTCGAGCTCGGTGCTTGAGCCGAGGAGCACGTCGCCATAGTAGACTTCGATGTTCATCGTGTCCATCATTCCGGCAAGGCTCACGTCGGTGTATTCGAGCGATGTCTGCTGCGGCACCTTGCACACTTCCAGCGGGCCGTCATAATTGGCCACGACGCTGCCGCCAAACGAGGTTTTGCCGCTCAGCGTCACGTGGTAATCGTTGCCATCGTGCTTTACGCTTACCTCATCCTCGGTTATGGCAGCGGGCTTGATGGTCTTCTGCGACTGGTATTCCGACGAGCAATAGGCGCGGAAGGTCTGCGCCGCCGTCGTCTCGCTGTACTTGTATGTGCCGTCTGCCACGCCGTCGAGGTCGGGCGAGCAAAGCTGTATGCTCACCACGGCGCCCTTTCCCTTTGCCGAGGCGAGCTCGGGGCTGTAGGTCAGGCCGGTCTCATAGAGCGAGATGGTGTAGTTGCCGAGTTGTGTGGTGTTGTCGCTTACGGTGAAACCTTCCACGTCGTCGGTCACGGTTTCACCCTTGTCGTTAACGTAAGTGTCCTTCCAAACGTAAGGCACGGTGTTGACTACGGAGTATGGATTGCCCTGCCATATCACACCGCTGCCCACGTTGAACGAGTTGTCGTAGAGCACTATCCGCGAGCTGCCGACGGTTGCGTCGTCGCTGTCGGAACAGGCACTGAACAACAACGCCGAAGTAAGGACTGCTAAAAAACAGTTTAACTTTGGCATATATATACCGATTATTTCTTCATCACCTTGCGCACTGTGCCGTCAGACATCTTCACGATGTTGATGCCTCGCACAGGCAGGTAGACGCGCTTGCCGTCCATGGTGTAGCGGCCAGTCTCCTTGGCTGTGGTAGTGGTAGTAGTGGAATTGATAGAAGTAGAGGTCTTCTCAAGGATGAGCTTGACGGGGAGAAGGCCGGGGAACATACCAAACAAACGAGGCACCTTGGTGCTTGAACCTGTCTGCTGCACATAAGTGCCTGGCTCTACATGTTGGCCATCTTCGATGACATCAGAATAATATTGGCCTACGAGAAGCTGAGAGGTAACAATCTTGCCATCGGCATCCTTAATCCAGTAGCCGGCATACAAATCCTGAAAGTTATTGGGATCGCCCTCTTCGGCGGTAGCAACCTTCGCTGGTATAGTGTAGGGTTTCTCAAACATCACGTCGTTCCAGATGTAAAGCTTCATGCCGTTTACCGACGGCGTGGCCTTTACGCCTTTCGCGATGGCAACGTTCTTTGAGCTATTCTGTACTTTACCATTGAATTCCTGATTGCACAAAATGTTGAGCATGAAGTCGACATTGGTTTGGCCGAACTCGCCAGCCACGCTGATGCCAACAACCTTGTAACCAATGTATTTCTCAAGGTCTTCGGTAGTAAACCTTGCGAACACGGCATCCATATCCACATCGACTTCGCTGTGCAAGAAATTATAATCTTCATCATAACCTTGAATTTTAGTGGCATCTCCAGTGGTTTCCGTCACCGTGCCATGGGCAGGGAGATATTCTTGGCCCTCGCTAAGTGCCCTTGTTTGCGCGTTTACCCCCCCCCACAAGGGAAAGAGTCAGCGCCATGATGAAAAGTAAAGTTTTCTTCATACTCTTGTTGTTTTAATGTTAGAAAATGTTTTATGAAAAAGCATGTGCACGCACAAGCTTGTGTTCCGCTACGAATGAATAATTGTTCTATAGGCCGTTGCAAAGTTATAAAAAAAACGAGCCACGCAAAGGAAAACATTAAAATATTTTTAAAAATACTGAAACAATAGTCACATGATGACAATTATTCTTTACTTTTGGCGCCAAATCGAAACAAAACATTCCATTTTATGAAAAAACGACACTTTCTATCTTTAGTTTTCTTTGCACTTCCATTGGCCAACTGCCTCGCGCAAAAGGCATGGAAAATAGACGGTTCTACAACCGACGTGCCTAAGACCACGACCATCTATTTCAACAAGGCGGTTGACGGCAACCTCGTCCCACTCGACTCCGCCAAGGCGGTGAACGGCAAGTTTTCGTTCTCGGGAACCACCGACGCGTCAGAAGTGCGCTACCTGAGCTTCCGCATTGGCAACAAGACCCACTGGGCAGAGATGTTCGTGGAGGAAGGCAACATAAAGGCCACGTTGACAATGAAGAACAACACGGTGCGCGGCACCGTGAACAACGACATTTACCAAGACATCAAGGACAAGGTGAACGACATCAACGACCGTCAACGCGTCATCGTGCAAGCCCTGCGCGACACCACGCTGACGCAAGACTCCATAAAGTCGCTGCGCGCGGAATACGACCGTTTGGGCAGCAGCGTTTACGACGTGTTGCGCCAAGGCATGAGGCAGAACATAACGAAACCCGTGGGCGTGATGCTCTTCAAGCAGTATAGCCGCAAGAACACCATTGAGGAGAACCAGCGACTTCTCGAGCAGATACCTGCCGAATATCAAACCGACGAGACGGTGATGGCTATAGCGCGACGCGTGAAATACGCTCTCGCCACTGCCAAGGGAAAGCCTTTCACCGACTTCACCATGAAAGCGCCCGACGGGAAAGACATTAAACTGTCCGACATTGCCGGCCATGGCAAATACGTGCTCGTGGACTTCTGGGCAAGCTGGTGTGGCCCATGCCGCAGGTCAATGCCTGAGCTGATAGAGTTTTACAACAAGAACAAGGACAAGGGACTGGAAATAGTCGGCGTGTCGTTCGACAACAACGAGCAGTCGTGGCAAAAGGCCATCAAAGCCCTTGGCCTGCCTTGGAAGCAGATGTCCGACTTGAAGGGGTGGAACAGTCAAGCCGCGCAAATCTACGATATTCGCGCCATCCCCAACACCCTGCTCATAGACCCGAAGGGAAACATCGTGGGCAAGGGAATGACGCACGAGCAGATAGAGGCCCTTCTAAACAAATAGGGCCTCTGTCACTATTGTCTTATCTCAACACGAAGACCTTGGTCTCGTGGGCCTGGACCTTGCCTCCCCACTTGGTGGCGCCACGGGCAATGTCGCGATGCTGCCAAACGTCGCGCACGGTGTACTTGCCCATCAAGCCAAGTTGCTTGAACGAGACTGAGAGTCTTTGGGCCTTGTCGCCGCTGTTGAGTATAGCCACGGCATGCGAGCCATTGGCCAACGGGCGGACGAACACTTGATTGCCAGCCTCGTTGACCACGCGCTCAGCGGCCTTGCCTAGCGGGTCTTGGTCGATGGCTATAATCTCCTTGTTTAGGAGTATGCGCTTGTCTTCCGGCGTGAGGTGACGGAGGTCGTTGCTCAACGCCAGCACCGACGACATCATGCACCACATGCTCATCTGGGTCTGGTATTCGGTATAGGTGCAGCCCACGCCGCCGAGGTCGCTTGATGGTCCTCCCTTGCCGTTGAGTCCCACCACCAGCATGTCCATGTCGGGCCACTGGCCGTGGCGCACTTGTTTCGACAGTGGCGCGGTGACGTTGATGATGTCGAGGATGCCCGCGCCGCCTTGGTTCACTATGTCTTTCCACATGTCGCGCACGTCAGAACTCGTGCGCCACAATTGACCGCCCACGTGCTCGCACCACTCTTCGCCGTTGCGCTGTCCCCACTCGCAGATGCCGAGCACTATGTCGCGGCCCGATTTAGACAACGCGTCGGCCATGGTCTTATAGCGCAAGCGCGCCGTGGCACTGTCCTCAGGGGCGTTGCAATAGTCGTATTTCAAGTAGTCGACGCCCCACGAGGCGAACGTGCGCGCGTCTTGCTCCTCGAAGCCGTAGCTCGCCGTGCATCCGCCGCAGGTTAGCTGTGCTGCGTCGGAATAGATGCCGAGCTTCAGGCCCTTGGAGTGAACATAGTCGGCAAGCGCCTTTATGCCATTAGGAAACTTCTTCGGGTCCGGGATGATGTTGTTGCGGTTGTCCCTGCCGCCCTGCCAAAGGTCATCGATGAAGACATACTTGTAGCCGGCGTCGCGCAACCCGCTTTCCACCATGGCATCGGCGGTCTCCTTGATGAGTTGCTCGGATATGTCGCCCTTGAACATGTTCCACGTCATCCAGCCCATGGGCGGGGTTGGGGCCAACTTGCCACGCTCGGTTGTCGCCGTGGGTTGTTGCGCAAAGGCGGAGGTTGCCATCATGGCCACTACCGCGATAAAAAAGAATACTCTTCTCATATTGTTTAAAGTCATTAGTGTCATGCCGGTCAATATTCCACCTTGTCCTTCTTTTCGCTCCACAAGCGGAAAGCCTCTTGCGCCTCATCGCGCAACAGCACCTCTGAGGGCAACTTGCGTTGCTGGCGTGGCAAGGCAAACTCGTCGTAGATGAACGAGTCGTCGAAGCCGATGGCCTTGGCGTCGTGCTTGTCGTTGGCGAAGTAGACCTTCTTCAGCCGCGCCCAGTATATGGCGCCAAGGCACATGGGGCACGGCTCGCACGAGGTGTATATCTCGCAATCGCTCAGGTCGAAGGTGCCAAGCTCACGGGCGGCGTTCCTTATGGCCGTCACCTCGGCGTGGGCGGTGGGGTCGTTATTGGCTGTGACGCGGTTCACGCCTGTAGCCACTACCTCTCCGTGGCGTGTTATCACGGCGCCGAACGGTCCGCCGCCGTTGCGCACGTTGTTTACCGAGAGGGCGATGGCCCTCTTCATGAAGTCTTCGTTTGTCATGGTTTTAATGTTTCAGAATGTCTTGGCGTGAACGCATTTCATGTCTTTCTCCAGTTGCGCTGTTGAGCTGGTCCCCACCAGCACGCTCGTCACGCCCTTTTGGTGCAGAATCCAGGCCAAGGCCATCTCCGCCAAGGTCTCGTCGCGCTCACTGGCTTGCGCGTTCCACCGCTTGAGCCGGGCCAACAGTTCCGGGGTCAGGGCAGCGTGCTTCAGCGAACGCTCCTTCGCCATGCGGCTGTCGGCAGGTATGCCATTGAGATAACGGTCGGTGAGCAGTCCTTGCGCCAATGGCGAGAAGGATATGAACCCTATGTCATGTTCATGGCAATAGTCGAGTATGCCCTCCTCCTGCGGCGCGCGGTCTATCATATTAAGGCGGCCTTGATAGATAAGCAGCGGCACGTCGCGCTCGCGCAGGTAACGGTCGGCGAATTTCAGTGCCTCCAACGGCCAGCTGCTGATGCCCAGATAGAGGGCCTTGCCTTGCCTCACGATGTCGACCATGGCCTGCAGCGTCTCCTCAAGCGGAGTAGCGGGATCATAGCGGTGACTGTAGAACAAGTCCACATAGTCCAGCCCCATGCGCTTTAGGCTCTGGTCAAGGCTTGCCATGAGATACTTGCGCGAGCCCCAGTTGCCGTAAGGGCCCTCCCACATGTCGTAGCCCGCTTTCGTGGCGATGAAGAGCTCGTCGCGATACGGCCGGAAATCATCACGCATCAACCGGCCCATGGTCTCCTCGGCACTGCCGTATGGAGGGCCGTAGTTATTGGCAAGGTCGAAGTGGGTAATGCCATGGTCGAAGGCGTAGTGGGTGATGGCTCGACTCCGCTCATAGGGGTCAACGCCACCGAAGTTGTGCCAGAATCCAAGACTGACCTTTGGCAGGAGCACACCGCTCTTGCCACATCTATTATATAGCGCATCGCCATCGTCGTAGCGGTGGGCGTCGGCCGTGTATTTTTCTTTTAATTCCATATAGCTTGCGGTTTAATGTTTAACTGTTGCAAAGATAAGAAATAGCTAAACATCCTACAACTTTTCCGCGAAAAAAAATGGAGCATGGCCTGCATACGCGTAAAGCCCACTACGCGTCAGCCTTTACGCGTATGCAGGCATTGGCTATCATCGCCGTGACGCCGCCCGTGGTGATGCCACTGGAGAAGATGCTCTTGATGACGCTTGGCATCTGGGATAGGATGTCGGGCACGAGCTCCACGCTCATGCCCATGGCGAAACTTATGGCAAGCACCAGCACCGCCTTGCGATCCATCTTGGTGGATGCTATGATGCGCACGCCCGCCGCGGCCACGGTGCCAAACATCAAGAGCGTGGCCCCGCCCAGCACGCAGTCGGGGATGAGGGAGAAAAACTCGCCCACCACGGGGAAGAGGCCAAGGAGGAACAAGGCTCCGGCGATGAAATAGCCCACGTAGCGGCTTGCCACGCCCGTGAGCTGTATCATGCCATTGTTTTGGGCGAAGATGGAATTGGGGAAGCTGTTGAAGACGGCGGCCAGCATGGAGTTGAAACCGTCGGCCAAGATGCCGCCCTGGGCGCGCCTCATGAACACGGGACCTTCCACGGGCTCGCCTGAGATGAGCGAGTTGGCGGTGATGTCGCCGAAAGCCTCTACCGCGGTGACGAGATAGATAAGGCCAAGGCCGACGATGGTGCCCACGTCGAAACGCAAGCCATACTTGAGCGGTACGGGGATGTTGAGCGACCCCGTGGCATGGATGTCGGAAAAATGGATCATGCCCAGGCAATAGGCCGCCACGCAGCCAACGAGCAGGCCCAGCACTATTGAGCCCATGCGCAAGAACCTGTTGGCCGACCTGTTGAAGAAGATGATGGTGACAAGCACCAGCACCGCCAGGCCCAAGTTCCGGATAGAGCCGAAGGTGCCGTCGTCTATCGCGGCCTGGCCTCCTCCGCACGAGTTAATGCCCGCCTTGATGAGACACAAGCCTATGAGCGTGACCACGATGCCGGCCACGAGCGGCGTGATGACCTTGCGCGTGTAAGGCAATATCCGGCTCACTATCATCTCCACGACCGAAGCCACAAGGCATCCGCCGAAGACATAGCTCAAGCCGAGCGCGACGTCCATCTTGCCGTTGACCATGCCAAGCATGCCGGCGCTGATGATGGGACTGATAAACGAGAACGAGGTGCCCTGGATGCAAAGCAAGCCCGTGCCGATGGGCCCGACACGGTGGCTCTGGATGAAAGTGGCGATGCCCGAGACGAAGAGCGACATGGAGACGAGGAATCCCGTGGTCTGGATGTCGAAGCGCAAGGCCGACGCTATGATGAGAGGCGGGGTGATGATGGCCACGAAGATGGCCAAGAGGTGCTGCAAGGCGGCGAACAAGGTCTCGCGGAGGGGCGGACGGTCGTTAAGCCCATAAATCAAGTCCTTCTGCGCGGCCATTATTCCTCTCGCATTTTTATCTCGCAGTTGTCGAGCGAGTCGATGATGGCCATGCTCTCGCAGCGTATGCCAGCGTCCTCGATGACCTTACGGCCATGCTGGAAAGCCTTCTCTATGATGAAAGCCATGCCTTCCAGATGCGCCCCTGCCTGGCGGCAAAGGTCGATGATGCCCTTGGCGGCGTTGCCATAGGCCAGGAAGTCGTCAACGAAAAGCACCTTGTCGTCGGGCGTGAGATAATCCTTTGAGATGACGACGTGGTATTCGCGTTGCTTGGTGAACGAGAACACCGTGGTTGAGAGCATGTCGCCCATGGTCGACGGCTTTTTCTTCTTGGCGAACACCACCGGCAAGTCGAGCAAGAAACCCATCATGATGGCCGGCGCTATGCCGCTCGCCTCGATGGTCAGTATCTTGTTGATGTCGGTGTTGGCATATCGGCGAATCATCTCCACCGCTATTTGCTTCATCAGGTTTGGGTCCATCTGGTGATTGATGAACTTGTCGACCTTTAAGATACCACCTGGGTAACACTTGCCATCCTTACGGATTCTGTCCAATAACGCTTTCATTGTGTAATTTGTTTAATTAATGCAAAATTACAAAAAGCTCGCGTCTTGTGAAAGCAATTGGACTGGCAATGTTGAAAGAATATGAAAAAAGCTCCCTTCCATCGAGCATATTCGAGGAAAGAGAGCTTATGGAGTTTATTTGTTGCCTATGGTTATTTCCTTCCGAAGTCGGCGGGTATGTCTCCCCATTGCCTTGTCTGCCACTGTATTATTGGCGTGTTGACATTGTGGGCGCGGAGCCATTTCTCCGCCCGGCTTATGAGCGCGTAGAGAGGTTCGGTGCGCTCGTCGCGTTCAAGCTTTGTCTTGCATTGTTTCTTCTTGACCCATAGTATGGCGATGTAGGAGTCGGAGTAGATGGCCTTGTCGGTAATGCCCATCTTGTCCATCAAGGCCAAGGCGTGCACTATGGCGAGAAACTCGCCTATGTTGTTGGTGCCATACACCGTGGATCCGTCGGCATAGTATGGTCCGAAATGGAATATCTTTTCACCCGTGGCGAGGTCCACCCCTTGATACTCCATCGGCCCGGGATTGCCGGAACAGCCCGCGTCGACGGCCCAGGCGGATGAAACGCCTTGAACGTTTTGGCCCATCATGGATGTGCTTTTTTACATTCTCTCTGGCACCTCGATACCAAGAAGCTCCATGGCGTTCTTGATGGTCTTGCTCACGTTGCGCGCGAGCTTGAGACGGAAGATCTTTTCAGCCTCAGTGTCAGCGGAGAGGATGCTGTAATCGTGGTAGAACTGGTTGAAGAGCTTGGTCAGCTCATAAGTGTAGTTGGCAATGCCGGCAGGGTTATAGTTCTGGCCAGCGTCAGCCACGGCCACCTTGAAGGCGTCAAGCTTCTGTATCAGCTCCACCTCCTTGGCGTTGGGAGCGTAAGAAGCGTCGGTCGCGACAGCCACGTCGCCGCTCTTCCTGAGGATTGAGCGTATGCGCGCGTAAGTATATTGTATGAAAGGACCCGTGTTGCCATTGAAGTCGATAGACTCGGCAGGGTTGAACAACATGTTCTTGCGTGCGTCCACCTTCAAGATAAAGTATTTCAGCGCGCCCATGCCCACGATGCGGGCTATCTCACCCTTCTCCTCGTCGGAGAACTCTTTCGACTGTCCGTGCTCCTCGCTCGTCTTGCGTGCGTCTTCTATCATCTCCGCCACGAGGTCGTCGGCATCGACCACCGTTCCCTCACGGCTCTTCATCTTGCCGTTGGGAAGCTCGACCATGCCATAGGAGAAATGCACGAGGTCCTTGCCCCACTTGAAGCCGAGGCGGTCGAGAAGGAGCGAGAGCACCTGGAAGTGGTAGTTCTGCTCGTTGCCCACCACGTAGATCATCTTGTCGATTGGGTAATCGGCGAAGCGCATCTCCGCCGTGCCTATATCCTGGGTCATGTAGACCGTGGTGCCGTCGGCGCGTATGAGAAGCTTCTGGTCAAGGCCGTCGTCGGTGAGGTCGGCCCAGATGCTGCCATCCTCTTTCTTGTAGAAGAGGCCCTTGTCGAGACCCTCCATCACCTTGCGCTTGCCCACGAGGTAAGTGTTGCTCTCATAATATATCTTGTCGAAGCTGACGCCAAGCGCCTTGTAAGTCTCATCGAAACCGGCGTAGACCCATGAGTTCATCTTGGCCCAGAGGTCGCGGATGTCCTTGTCGCCCGCCTCCCATTTCACGAGCATGTGGTGAGCCTCCTTGATGAGCGGAGCCTCCTGTTCGGCCTTCTTCTTGGCTTCTTCCTCGCCCATGCCCTCTGCCACGTATTTCTTCTCGAGCTCGGCGCACTCTTCCTTGTAGTGCTTGTCGAAGAGCACGTAGAAGTCGCCAATGAGATGGTCGCCCTTCTTGCCAGTAGACTCAGGCGTGCAGCCGTTGCCCCATTTCATCCATGCGAGCATCGACTTCATGATATGTATGCCACGGTCGTTCACGATGTTGGTCTTCACCACACGGTTGCCGTTGGCCTCAAGAATCTTCGCCAAGCTCCAGCCAAGGAGGTTGTTGCGCACGTGGCCGAGGTGAAGGGGCTTGTTGGTGTTGGGTGAGGAATATTCCACCATGACGAGAGGAGACTCGGGCGTTACCGCCTTCTCGCCGTAGCGTGGGTCGCTGTCGATGGTGTCGAGCAGCTCCGTCCAGGCCTCAGGCGCGATGACGAGGTTGAGGAAGCCGCCCACGGCGTTGAACGCCGCCACGGCCTTGCAACCGCCAACGAGCTTCTCGCCAATCTCTTGCGCGGTGTCTTGCGGCTTCTTGTGCGACATCTTCAAAAACGGGAACACCACCAGCGTGAGGTTGCCCTCAAAGCCAGGTTTCGTTTTTTGAAGTTGAACCATCTTTTCAGAAACCTCTTGCCCATAAAGCTCCCTGACGGCGGAAATCACCGATGAGCTTATCTCTTTCTCAATGTTCATGGATTTATCTTGTCTGTTTATGTTACACATATATATATTAATCATTTGCAAAGTTAGCAAAATATATAGGAATAGTGTCAGTTTGACGCAATAAATATTAAAGTAAGCAACCATTTTTATGTTAAGCAAATTAAATAATAACTATTTTATCGCCAAATATTTTTGATTGTTCAAAAACATTTGCTAATTTTGTTTCAAATTGAAGAACTAACATTAAAAACCGAAAATCAATCATTGGTTGATTCTTGTTTAATGTTTTGATTCTGCACCATTTAAGATAAAAAAACTAAAATTAATATGAGCACACAACAAGACGTCTACGGCAGCTTGGGCCAGAAACGCAAGAAATTCATCAATTGGCAGGCACGCACCATTTTGGTGTCGATGCTTGGTTACGCCATGTTTTATTTCGTGAGAAAGAACTTCTCGCTTGCCATGCCTGGCCTGACCGGTGAGTATGGCATTTCCAACAAGAGCTTCGGCTGGATATTGTTTTTCGGCTCCCTCATATACGGAACGTCGCGCTTCATCAATGGTTATGTGGTAGACCGCGTCAAGAGCCACATAGTGATGGCCTTGGGCTTGTTCTTGTGTGCCATGGCCAACTTTGCCTTTGGCTTCAGCGTGAATATCAGCGCGCTCATCACGGGAACCGAAAGCGGCCCCGACTTCACCTCGATGCTCATCCTCTTCATGGGTATCGTCATCATCCTGAACCAGTATTGCCAAGGCATGGGCTATCCTCCGTGCGCACGCATCCTGCCCCACTGGATTCATCCGTCGGAGCTCGCCACCAAGATGTCTATCTGGAACACGTCACACTCGGTGGGCGCCGCCTTCGCCGTGATAGTGTGCGGCACCATCATGGGCTCGCTCGGCACCGACATGAGTGCCAACGCTGACGTGGTGGCAAGGATAGCCGAGAACCTGACCAACAACAACGTGGCTGACGCCTCGACACAGGCTCTCAACTACGCCGCACACATAGGCGCGTGGAAATGGTGCTTCTGGATTCCGGCCATCATCGCCCTCTGTGGCTCGGTGTTCGTGTTGATGGGCTTGCGCGACGAGCCTAAGGACGCTGGCCTGCCCGACCTGCCAGGCACGTCGCTCGGAAAGATTGACGTGCAGAACAAGAAAGACCGCAAGAAGTTTGAGATGGAGATGGTTTGGAAGAACCGCTGGGTGTGGACGTTCTGCATTGCCAACCTCTTCGTGTATGTGGTGAGAATGGGTATCCTCGACTGGGGACCGAAGTTCCTCACCGAGAGCCGCGGCCTCGACATCTCCGAGGCTGGCTGGACAGTGGCCGCGTTTGAGATCGCCGGCATCGTCGGCACGCTGTTCGCAGGCTGGGCCACGGACCACATCTTCAAGGGCAAGGGACACCACATGTGCGTGGCTTGCATGGCAGGCGCGGCATTGTTCATGTTCATCTTCCGCTGCTTGCCTGGCAACGCGAGCCTTACGCTCACAGCGGCGGTGCTCGTTGGCGCGGGATTCTGCGTGTACGGCCCACAGGCGCTCATCGGCATCGAGCTCGGCAAGCAAGCCACGAAAGAGGCTTCGGCAAGAGCCAACGGCATAGCCGGCATTCTCGGATACATCGGCTCCGGACTCTCTGGACTGCTCGTGGGATATGTGGCCGACATCTACGGATGGACAAGGGTGTTTGAGACCATCATCGTGGTGGCCATCGTCGGCATGTTGATATTGATATCCATGTGGAAAGCCCCACGCGACGGATATGAGCGCGCCTCAAAGATCAACTATGAGGAAGAGTAAACAACTGTGACATAACTGTGTATATGAAATAAAAAAAAGACAATCTATGAAGTTCGACAAGTTCTTATCTCCCTTTGGGCACGACAAGCTGATGGAAGCGTTGGCAAAGATCAGCCACGTGGCTCTCGACATGGACGGCACCATCTACCTTGGCAGCACGCTCTTCCCTTATACCCAACACTTCCTCGAGACGCTGCGGAGGCTCGGCATCAGCTATTCGTTCTTGACCAACAACCCGACAAAGAGTTCAGGTGATTATCTCGAGAAATTGCGCAAGCTCGGCATTGAGGCCACTGCGGAGCAGATGTACACGTCGTCGATAGCCACCGTCGACTACATCCACCAAAACTATCCTCAGGCCAAGCGCATCTTCGCGCTTGGCACGCCAAGCATGCAGGAAGAGTTCAGGAAGGGAGGCTTCGAACTGTGCGAGGACTCGCCTGAGGATCGCCCCGACGTGCTCGTGGCCGCCTTCGACACTACGCTCACCTACAGCCGCCTGTGCCGCGCGGCATGGTGGGCGTCGCACAAGGACATCCCCTACATCGCCACCAACCCCGACTGGGTATGCCCCACCGACCAGCAGACCATCCTCGTGGATTGCGGCTCGTTGTGCAAGGCGATAGAGGGTGCCACGAAGAGGCAACCCGACGTGGTGATAGGCAAGCCCAACCCCAACATGTTATGGTGCATACGCGACAAGTATGGCCTTAAAGACGACGAGATAGCCATGGTGGGCGACCGCATCTATACCGACGTGGCAACGGCGCAAAACGCGGGCTCGTTTGGCGTGCTCGTGCTGTCGGGGGAGACAACGCTTGAGGTGTCGCAGACTTACGAGCGCCAGCCAGACCTCACGGCGGCAAGCATCAAGGAACTTGGCGAGCTGCTCGAGGAGGCACGCGGCCATTGAAAAACGGCAGCGTTGGCAAAAATGAAACAACCTTGTAACAGCAGCGAAAAGCTATTGTAATCCGCTATAGATAATTTTGTACCTAAATAATTAACTTTAACTATCAATTATGAAGATGAAACAGCATCACGTGAAAATTGCCGTGACGGCTCTTTCGATGCTCACCTCGGTGACGGCTTTCGGACAGAGCGTGAAACTGACCGGCCGTGTGCTCGACTCCGATGGATCAACCCCAATGGTTGGCGTGACGGTGCAGCAAAAAGGTTCCAAGACAGGAACAGTGACCGACTTGGACGGACACTTCACGTTGACTGTTAATGGGGCGAACCCACAACTAACAGTTTCCTATCTTGGTTACCAAACCACTACCCTCTCAGTGGGTAGCAAGACAAACGTCAAAATCGTGATGAAGCCAGAGGCAAAGAACCTTAACGAGGTCGTCGTGACGGCTCTTGGCATCAAGCGTGAGGAGAAATCGCTGGGCTATTCGGTGACGAAGCTCGACAACAAGGAGCTCACGAAAGGTGTATCAGGCAACTGGCTGGAACAGATGAACGGCAAGGTGGCCGGACTGTCCATGTCGCAAGCAGGTACAGGACCAATGGGAACGATGCGCGTCACGCTGCGTGGCGACCACTCGTTGAACCATGGTAACAACGGCGCGCTCTTCGTGGTAGATGGCGTGCCAATCCAATCGGGAACAGTGGCAACGGGTAGCGGTTCAACTTATAGCAACAACGACGCGCCTGTGGACTTCGGTAACGGCGCGGCAGACATCAACCCCGACGACGTGGAGTCGGTGACGGTGCTGAAAGGCGCCGCGGCTACCGCACTCTATGGCTCGGCGGCAGGAAACGGCGCTATCGTCATCACCACGAAAGGCGGTGGCAACGCTAAGAAATGGGGCGTCACGGTAAGCTCCTCGCTCGTCTTCGAGAAGGCAAGCTATTGGCCAGACTTCCAAAAAGAATATGGCGCTGGCTCCGATATGGGTCTCAATCCCTTCGTCTTCAACAACGTGAATGCCGACAAGTCGGCTGACGGCAAGGCTTACAGCTCAAACTACTCGCGCTACAACTTCGGTGAGAAGTTTGGCGAGGGCAAGATGCGCTATCAATATAATTCTTACGACTGGGACACCGGCATGTGGACCCCAACTCCATGGGAGTATAAGGACGACTGGTACAAGGGATTCTTCCAGACTGGTTCCACATGGCGCAACAACGTCTCCATCACCGGTGGCAACGGCAAGGGCACTTCTGGCCGTATCAGCTTCACCGACACACGCAACAACTGGATTACGCCAAACACAGGCTACGTGGACGACGCCGTGTCTCTCGGATTCGACTCTCCTGTGAGCAAGCGCATCAAGATAAGCTCACGCGTCAACTTCACCAACCGCCGAAGCGGAAACCTGCCGGCAAGCGGCTACTCGTCTGCCAGCCCGATGTACCAACTCGGATTCGGCTACAACACCAACTCCATCAACGAGTGGAAGGATGAGTATTTCAACGGAAGGTTCACCAAGGAGAACATAGACAACGGCATGACGGTGTACAAGGGTACCGACTCGTTCAACCCTTACCGCACGGCATACGAGGAGCTCAACTCCATGAACAAGACCCGTGTGTATGGCAATATGCAGGCCACTATCTCGCTGCTCAAGGGACTCAAGCTCAAGTTGCGCTCAGCTGTGGACATGACCCACACTTGGAGAACTCAGCAGCGTCCATTCTATACCAACGGCTTCCAGGAGGGTATGTATCGTGAGCAAACGACCAATGTTTATCGTTTCAACAACGACTTCCTGCTCTCATACACCAACAACAAGTTCGTGGGCGACCGCCTCGGATTCAATGCCTCTTTCGGCGGCAACAGCTACGACTATCGTTACTACAACGACCGCATCACCCTCACCAAGCTGCAGGTGGACGGCGTTTACAACGTCTACAACGTGCCATCAGGATATAGCCCTGACGTGTTCAGCTATCATTCAAAGAAGAAGGTCAACTCCTTCTATGGCATCATGGGCCTTTCGTGGGACAACACCTATTATCTTGAGTTCACCGACCGTAACGACTGGTCGTCAACTCTCGCCATGGGCCACAACTCATACAACTATCCTTCAGTGTCAGCCACTGTCCTTCTTGACCAAGTGTTCAACTTCAGGGAGAAAGCCCCTTGGATTGACATGCTCAAGCTGAAAGCGTCGTGGGCTAACGTGGGTAACGACACGTCACCTTATTCTTTGGACCGCTATTATGACAACACGTCATACTACGGAGGCTACCGCATCTCACGCACCATTCCTAACTCGAAGATCAAACCCGAGAACGAGGAGAGCTGGGAAGGCGGTATTGAAGGCAAGATGTTCGGTGGTAGACTTGGCTTCGACTTCACTCTCTATACCACAAACACGACCAACCAAATCGTGAGCGTGGCAGCTGACCAAATCACTGGCGCCACTGGCTATACCATCAACGCTGGTAAGATAAGCAGCAAGGGTGTTGAGATCTCGCTCAGCGGCACGCCTGTGAAGACTCGCAACTTCGAGTGGAACATCTCCGCCAACGCCAGCCGCAACTGGAACACCCTTGAGGCATTGCAAGACGATTGGGATCCAAGACAACCTTTCCAGCTCAACAACGGTACGACCATCGGCGGTCGTGTATATGTCTACTCATTCGTAGGCCATGAGATGTATCACCTCTACGGCAGAGGCTACACACGCGCTCCGGAAGGCGCTTTCTACCTCGACGATGACGGCAACAAGGTTGACTGCAGCGGCGCCAAGATAATAACCAGCAACGGTCTGCCCGTGAGCCCTAAGTCGTCACCGCTTAAAGACCTCGGCCGTGTCAACCCGACATGGACAGGCGGTCTGAACATGAACTTCCGCATCAAGGACGTGACGGTATCAATGGACTTCTCCGCGCAGGTTGGCGGACACGCTTATTCTACCACAAACTTCATGCTCTCATACCAGGGTCGCCTGAAGAACTCGCTCAAGGGGCGCTACGACGGATTCGTACTCGACGGCGTGCAGGAGCACAAGGCTGCCGACGGAACAATTACCTATACTAAGAACAAGACCGTGATGACCTCCGTGCAGAACTATTACAACACTTATGTATGGGTGCGCGACAACGCCGAGGAAAACACGTTCTCCACTAACTTCATCAAGTTCAAGCAGCTGCGTGTCGACTACAGCCTTCCAAGGGTCATCTGCAAGAAGACCCATTTCTTGGAAAGCGCAAGCTTTGGCGTTTACGCCACAAACCTCTTCTGCATCACACCGTTCCCACAGTATGACCCAGAGACTGCAATGGTATCGGGCGCGGAGATATACTCAGGTATAGAGACGCTTGCATACCCGATGACACGCCAGTATGGATTCAATCTTAAACTTTCTTTCTAAAGCCATGAAAACAAGATTCACAAAATATATGCTTCCCGTCGCCGCGTCAGCATTGCTTCTCGCGGGATGCACGCAGAATTTCGAGTCAACCAATTCCAACCCTAACAAGATTACGGTGGAAAGTGGCAAGCTCAACTGCTCGGCCATGTTTGAGCCGATTCTGTATGGAGGTACAAACTATTTAACTTACATAAGTTACAACTGGAACGACGAGCTCATACAGCATACTGCCGGCACAGCCTACACCACTACAACGCAGCACCGTTACGGCATAGGCGACAGCAACTGGACATCGCTATGGAACTCCATTGCACGCTACGCCAGCGACTGCAACGAGATGGGCAGACTTGCCGAGGTGCAGAACAACCCTGCAATCCAAGCCGTGTCCAAGACGCTGTACGTGATGTACATGCAAAACCTCACCGACATGTTCGGCGACATTCCTTTCACTGAGGCGTTCAAGGCTTCTGAAGGAAACATGAAGCCGGTGTTCGACTCTCAGGAAAAGGTTTATACCCAGCTTTGCTCTTACTTGGAAAAAGCCAATGAGACATACGCGCAAAGCCCTTACGTGGACAAGAGCTTACCGGCATTGGACGGCATGTACCAGTTTGACATGGCCAAGTGGCGCAAGTTCAACAACTCCCTGTATCTCCGCGTACTCGGCAGGCTCACAAACCGCATCAATACGATCGTGGACAGCACGGCAAACCTCAACGTAGCGCAGAAGATGCAGCAGATCGTTGACAACCCTGCCACATACCCTGTATTCGAGAGCAACGACGACAACGCCACGGTTCATTATAGCGCCATAGCTCCTTATTACTCAGAGTTTGACCCTAATGAGTACAACGACAACGACTTCCAGTGCTTGCGTCTCACCGAGCAGATGATAAAGATGATGGTCGTCAAGAATCCTGACGATGCCAAGATAGACACCTACGTTGACCCACGTCTGCCTATAATCGGAACTAAGCGCGGTAGCTACACCTACTGGAAAGGCACTGTATCGGGTGGACTCATAGAGAACCAGGGCAACGACGACAAGGGAGCCGCATTGCTCAACCTCGGCACCTTGCGCCGCGACAACTCCGACGAGTTCCTCATGAGCTACGACGAGGCATTGTTCGTTCTCGCCGAGGCAGCCCAGCGCGGCATGATAAGAGGTGGCGAGGAGAAGGCTCGCGAGTATTACGAGGCAGCCGTGAAAGCAAGCGTGGAGAAATGGTCTGCTTTCGCCAAGTCGAGCGTCAGCAATGGTCAAGTACCCGCGGAATATGACGTAACTGAAGACCAAATCAACCAGTTCCTGCAGTCGCAACTCGCATCGTGGGATCTCAACGAGAATCACCTCAAGCTCATCCTCGACCAGAAATACTTGGCCACATTCTGGGTTGGCATGGAGAGCTGGAACGACTATCGTCGCACGGGCTATCCTGAGTTGACCATCGGCGCGGGCACCGACCCTAACGATTACATTCTTCCTACTCGCATGGGCTACCCCAACACCACGGTGGCAACAAACGCCGACCACGTGGAGGAAGCGTTGAAGCGCATGGGTGGCGAAAACAACATGAAACTGCCCGTGTGGTGGAGCAAACAGGCCGCTCAGTGATAATAACCGCCGCAACTTAACATTATCATACAGACAAACACTATGAAAATAAAGAATATATTTTTGTCAGCATTGACACTCATTTGCCTTTTGGGTTTCTCTGGCTGCAAAGACAATGACGACCCAGTCGGCGATCCATACCTTACCTTTGAAAACATAGAAGGCACCATCAACGTGAGCAAGGCTGGTATAACACAGGCAAAGCGCAAGGCCGTGACCGTGCGTTCAAACAGCGCTTGGAAAGTGGCGTTGGAGAATCCTGATGACGCCTCATGGCTCCACTTCTTCATTGACGAGGGCGAGGACGACGGCCTAATCTATTATTGGGTTGACAAGAACACCACGTTTGACCAGCGCGAAGGCAAGATAAACCTGACAGGCAACGGACAAGTGCTCAACTCGCTCGACATCGTGCAAGAGGCTGACGTGCCCACCATCAGCATCAAGGATGGCGCAAGCGATTACACAATCGCACCGGAAGGCAGCGTGCTGAAGCTTGCCATCGAAGCCAACATCAGCTGGAAAGCTTCGCTCACGCCTGACGTGGAATGGGCACACATCACCAACGTGACAGAAGACTCCGTCTTCGTGACAATCGACAAGAACGAGGAAGACGAGCGCACGGTGACCCTGGCTCTCACGGGCGAGGGCGAGTACGCCAACGTCAACTCCAACACTCTTATCACGCAGAAAGACGAGTCGCTGATTTACAACGACGACCTCAACTGGCTGCAGGAAGGCGAGGATAAGCCCACCTACGAAACGCCGGAGGTAAAGATTGAAAAGTGGGAGAAAGACATGGGATGGACTTCTTATTCCAGCTGGGCTTATGGTGGCCACGGCTATATCAAGCTTGGCAAGACCAACTATAATGGCGACATCGTATCGCCCGCGCTTACCAAGCTGAAGAAGCCTACCGACGTGAAAGTCACCTTCCAGTCGATGGGATATGTCTCAAAGACCGGAGTGAAAGACGCGTCTATCGTAAAGGTTGGCGTGATTGGCCCTGGAGAGGTCAACGGCGATGAGGTCAACAGCATAAGCATCAATGGCACCGCGTATCGCTGCGTGAAATTCGTCAACACAGTCTTCCCCAACTCTGAGAAGAACGAGAACGGTGAGGATTATGACCCGTGGGCACAACCTGGCTCTTACCATTCATTCACCATAACGGGAGCTACCGCTGAAACGAAGATCATCTTCGTGGGTGGTGATAATTGGAACAAAGTGAAAGGCAAGAACCGAGTGTACTTGAAGAGCGTTGAGGTTGTAAGACTCAAGTAACGACATCATGACAGCCCAATCGTCCAAAAGACGGTTGGGCATTTAATGAATAGTTTATATCAATAACAATAACAAAATCAAAGCAGAATGAAAAAACTGATTGTTATGGCAGCCGCGTGCCTCATGACGCTGGCCGCCGCCGCACAGACCAAGATCGTGGCACACCGTGGCTACTGGGATTGTGCGGGAAGCGCGCAAAACTCTATCACGTCTTTGAAACTTGCCGACAAGATTGGTTGCTACGGTTCCGAGTTTGACGTGCATCTCACTAAAGACGGTGTAATCGTTGTCCACCATGACCAGAACGTTGGCAAGATAGACATACAGACTTCCACCTACAAGGCCTTGAAAAAGGAACGCCTGAAAAACGGCGAGAAGCTTCCTACGCTTGAGCAATATCTCGACGCTGGCAAGGACTTGAGCTGCAAGCTCGTGCTTGAGATAAAGAGGCAGATGGTGCAAAGCCATGAAGACAGCCTGGTGCGCCAGTGCGTGGACATGGTAAAGTCTAAAGGCCTGACCGACAGGATAGTGTGGATCTCGTTCAGCGGCAAGGCGTGCGAGCTTCTCCACCAGCTTCTGCCCGACGCCCATATACAGTATCTCTTGGGCGACTGGGATCCCAAGACCATAAAGGCAAAGGGGCTCTCCGGCATCGACTACGAGCAGAAGGTGATGGCCTTGCACCCGGAATGGATCAAGGAGTGCCACGACCTCGGACTGGTGGTCAACGTGTGGACGGTGAACGATCTCAACACCATCAACCAGTTTATCAAGGCCGGTGTAGACTTCATCACAACAAACGCGCCCGTGGAGGGATTGAAACTTGCCAAATAGGAAGTTTTATCTAATATATACGAAACCATACTTGTTTAATATTATAGAAACCCTTACTTATTTAGGATAAACACACGAAGCCCTATTTATTTAGGATAAACACACGAAACCCTACTTTTTCAGAATGAATTACAAAAAGCTATTCTCCGCCTTGGCTTTGGCCATCGCAGCGAACCTCGGAGTGCTGGCGCAAGGCCAAAAAGGCCCGGCGTGGCTCTCCAATGCCGTGTTTTACCAGATTTACCCATCGTCGTACATGGACACCGACGGCAACGGCATTGGCGACCTGCCAGGCATCACGTCAAAGCTCGACTACATCAAGTCGATTGGCGTGAACACCATTTGGCTCAACCCCGTGTTTGAGTCGGGATGGTTTGATGGCGGCTACGACATCATCGACTTCTACAAGATTGACCCTCGCTTCGGCACCAACACCGACATGGTGAACCTTTTGAACGAGGCCCATAAGCGTGGCATCAAGGTGTGCCTCGACTTGGTGGCAGGCCACACGAGCGACAAGTGCCAATGGTTCAAGGAGTGCGTAAGCGGCGACCGCAACGGCCGATATGCCGACTACTTCATTTGGAGCGACTCTATCTCGAACAATGACAAGGAGCAGATTGCCCTGCGCAACAAGGAAGCCAACCCGCAAGCCAGCACACGTGGCAAATGGGTGGAGCTCGACGCCAAGAGGGGCAAGTATTACCAAAAAAACTACTATGTGTGCCAGCCTGCCCTCAACTATGGTTACGCCAATCCAGACCCTGCCAAGCCATGGGAGCAAAGCGTGAACGCTCCAGGCCCACAGGCCGTGCGCCGCGAACTTCGCAACATCATGGCTTTCTGGTTCGACAAGGGCGTCGACGGATTCCGCGTCGACATGGCGGCATCGCTCGTAAAGGGCGATCCCGACAAGAAGGCGGTAATGGCATTGTGGCAGGAGATGCGCGAATGGATCAACAAGAACTATCCTGAGTGCGTGCTCGTGTCGGAATGGAGCGACCCGAAGAAGTCTATCCCCGCTGGCTTCAACATCGACTTCGAGATTCACCTTGCCGACAAGATTTACAACACGCTCTTCTTCGCTTCCGATGCCCCATGGGGGAAAAAGGGCAAAGAGTGCTATTTCGACAAGAATGGCCGCGGCAGCCTCGACTATTTCTACGCCAAATACGCCGACATCTACTCGTCGACCCACGACAAGGGCTACGTGGCCTTCCCGACAGCCAACCACGACTTCCAGCGTCTCCGTACCGGACGCCGCAACGACTTGCAGCAGCTGAAGGTCGCCATGACCTTCTTCCTCACCATGCCTGGCGTGCCGTTCATCTACTATGGCGACGAGATTGGCATGAAATATCTCCCTGGCCTTCAGCCAAAGGAGGGAAGCCGCAAGCGTTCCGGCACGCGCACGCCGATGCAATGGGCGGCAGGCGAAACGGCTGGCTTCTCCACTTGCACGCCCGAAAAGCTTTACTTCCCAGTTGATACTGAGAACGGCAAGATAACCGTGGCGGCAGAGGACAACGACCCTCGCTCGTTGCTCAACTTCGTGCGCGGCCTCATCAAGCTGCGTCATTCCTCACCGGCACTCAACAACGACGGCGCTTGGCAACTCGTCAGCAACCCATCCAAGCCCTACCCCATGGTTTACACTCGCTCAATGAATGGCGAGACTTACGTGGTAGCCCTCAACCCGTCAAACGAGAAGGCGGCTACCGCGATAGGCCATCTTGGCAAGGCTGTGAGCGTTTCGCTCACGGGCAAGGCAAAATACAAGAGCGGCAAGACCACCGACAACGTTGAGCTGTCGCCTGTCTCGGCCGCGGTGTTCAAGATAAAATGAGCGCAGACACCGCGCTACATAAGAAGAAGATTATGAAATAGCGGATTGTCACCAAACCGACAACTCCACAAACGACTTACCATTTCCCTGCAAAGCGACTGTCGCCTTCCGATAATCGGACGCGGTCGCCTTGTAGGGATTTTTCATGTATGTCTGTGGATTCACCGCCACGAGCGGAAACCAGCTGAACTGCACCTGCACCATAAGCTTGTGTCCCGGCATCAGCACGTGGGCTATGTCGGGCATGGTAAAGCTGATGTTGAAGTCCTTGTTGGGCGTTATAGGCTTTGGCTTCGAGAAAGAGTGGCGAAAGCGCGCCGGCATGACGTCGCCACGCACAAGCATCTCGTATCCGTCAGGGCGCACGTCTATGAGTTTCACCACGGCCAATAGGTCAGTGGCGTCGGTATTGAGCACGAGGTTCACCTTCACGGGGCCCATCATCCGGAGAGTGTCTCGCGTGGCGGGCCACGAAAAGGTGAGCACGTCGCCACGTTTAGAGGCGAACCGCTGGTCGCCTGCCATATACGCGCGGTCACGACCGCGAGTCGTCACATTATTATAATATGGCACGGGGTTGTCGGGGTCCGACACCACCGTGCCTCCGCCGAGACACAACCTCTTGGCGCGAGCGTCCTTGGGTGGCCAGCAATCCAATGTCAGCCATTGGCTTTCCACGTCGCGGTCTTTCATTATCTCCTTGCGTGTCTCGCCAGAAGGCAGCAATGTCACGGGCGCGGGCCGTTTGCCTTTTCCCTCAAGATAATGGGCGAAGAACGGGTATTCTATCTCGTTGATGAAATAGGCCGCCGTGCCGGCGCCGAACCACGCGTCGTCGAGGTGCTGGTAACCACTGTTCCCCCAACCATGATGATACCATGGCGCTTCCACGAGATAAAGCGGAGTCTTGGGCGACTGCTTGGCTATCTGCCTCCAAGTGGTCCAAGTGCCATAGTTGTCTTCAGCGTCGTAAAGGCCGCCAACAATCATCACGGCTGGCCTTATCTTGCCCAAGCTGCTCGTTGAGCAATGGGCTTGCCAGTAGCTGTCATAATCAGGATGCTCCACTATGTCGTTCCAAAACGACCCTTCCTCCATCACTGGGCTCAGGATATCAGCTATCGGCCGCTTGTAGAACACGTCGACCGTGGTGTCGACAGGCGTGAGCTTGCCCATCGCCTTCACCGAAGGGTTCCGCCGCTGCCTGAAGAAAGAAGAGCCGAAGCCGTAGCTGTCCATGAGCATCAACGCCCCGTTATGGTGAATGTCATCGCCCATGAACCAGTTGTTCACGGGTGCCTGTGGCGAAGCCGCCTTGATGGCCGGATGGCCGGAGCGCGCCGCCATGAAAGCGTAGAAGCCAGGATAAGACGTGCCTTTCACGCCCACGCGCCCGTTGGTGCGACAGTGGGCGAGCAACCAGTCCACGGTGTCCCATGTGTCAGTCGCCTCATCCGTATCGCCTTTTTTCTTCTTGGGATTGAACGGGCGCGATTGCTCAAAACACCCCTCGCTGAGATACGTGCCCCTCACGTTTTGCCTCACGATGATATAGCCATGGTTCAGGTACACGCTGTCGAGCCCAAAGCTTTTCTTGCTGAAAGAGTCGTCGTTGTATGGCCGTAGCGAGTAGGGCGTGCGCATGATAAGCACAGGCGCGTGGTCGTTGCCAGCAGGCTCATAAATCTCGGTGTAGAGCCTCACGCCGTCGCGCATGGCAATCATGGCGTGCCGCTTGGTATAGTTGAAACTATGGGCGCATACTGAAAAAGCGCAAAGCAGAAAGACGATTAGATGGATATGTTTTCTCATGGTTTTGCAAAGATAGTACAAAAATAATAAAAACGTGGGATGACATGGATTATTTTAGTCAATATTAGTTGCGTAATAATTGGAATATTTGTAAATTTGCAAAAAGTCTTGTTGATATTAACCGCAAACGACAAGGCAATACATGTATAATCAAACCATTAAAAAACAAAAACATTATGGCTAAGAAAGGTGAAGTTTATAAATGCAAGCACTGCGGTGCCATGTTAGAAATATTGCACGATGGCGCCAACCCCGTATGCTGTGGCGAGCCCATGACCCTGGTTAAAGAGAACACGACCGACGGCGCCAAGGAGAAGCACGTGCCCGTGGTCGAGAAGATAGACGGTGGCTACCGCGTCAGCGTGGGCAGCGTCGCCCACCCCATGACGCCCGAACACTACATTGAGTGGATTGAGCTGCTGACTCCCACGGGTGTACAGCGTCGCTACTTGACACCCGACGACAAGCCCGTGGCTGAGTTCAAGACCGATGCCACGGAAGTCACGGCACGCGAGTATTGCAACCTCCACGGCTTGTGGAAGGCATAATCGCAGCTTGAAACCTGACAAAACATAGATGATACAAGGCAGGGGCGGCCACATGGCCGCCCCTTTATTATAATACCCCAATGCTCGCAGTTAATAGTGGAACGAGCTGCCGCCCAAGAACTCTCTCAAGAGGCTTGTTGGCGGAATGTCGCGGTTGGGTATCGGCCTTATGTATTCAAGGAATTTCCTAAGCCGGTACGCCTCCGAGTATTCCTCGGCACACTCCGGCACTTGCGTCAGCAAGGGTTCTGCCTGCTGCTTTATCACGGCAAGCTCGAAGAGCATGGCCGAGTTGAACATGGCGTCGGCGTTCTCTTGGTACGGGAAAATCCACTTGTTCTCGCCGGCGCGCACCGACGGCCAACGGTGTATCGACTCGCGCGCGCTCACCCCGCGGTATTTGTAGTCGCGAATGATGCGCCTCAACAGGCGGTTGTCGGTGGTGGGTATGTAGTTGTGGTCGTCGAGCAGGATGGTGGTGAGAGCCGACACATACACCCTGAACTTCTGTTCCTCTGGAATCTCGGAGGTCAGCTCCGGGTTCAAGGCGTGTATTCCCTCAACCACGAGCACGTTGTTTGGCTCCATCCTCAGCTTTCTGCCGCTCGGTCTCGACTTGCCCGATTGGAAGTCGTATTTCGGCAGTTCCACCTCCTCGCCCTTGAACAGCTTGTTGAACTGTTCGTTTATGAGCTTTAGGTTCAGCGCGTAGATGCTCTCATAGTCGTATTCGCCGTCGACGTCTTTTGGCGTTAGCTCCCGGTCCACGAAATAGTCGTCGAGCGATATGGGCAAGGGCCTCAGGCCATTGGCAATGAGCTGAATAGACAGCCGCTTGCAGGTGGTGGTCTTTCCCGACGACGACGGCCCTGCCAGCAGCACGAGCTTTATGCCTTCGCGCGCCGATATCTCGTTGGCAATCTCGGTTATCTTCTTTTCCTGCAAAGCCTCCGACACGTTGATGAGGTTCGTGGCCTCGCCCTTGTCCACCAGCTCGTTGAAGTCGCCCACGGTTCTCACGCCGATGATGTCCTGCCAATGATGGTGTTCCTTGAATATGCCGAACATCTTGTCCTGCCTTGTCATCTCTGGCAGCTCCTGCGGGTTTTTCAAGTCGGGGATGCGCAGCAACAGCCCGTCATAGTATTTCTCCAGTCCGAAAAGATAAATCATCGAGGTGTTGGTGAGCAGCGAGCCGTAGTAGTAGTCCACGTAGTCGGCCATCTGGTAATATGTGGTGTACAGTCGGCCATAGCTCTTCAGCAGCTTCACCTTCGCGGTGTCGCCCTTCTCGGCAAACATCCTCACGGCGTCTTCCGTCGGCACCTCATGGCGGTGTATGTCTATCTTGGCGTCTATTATCTCCTGCATCCGCTTTCTTATCCTCGCGGTGTCGTCGTCGGTAATGTCGTGCCCTATCACCAGGTTCACGTAGTAGCCATTGCTCACCGGTATGTCTATCACCACCCTGCTGCAAGGGTAGAGGTCGTGCACCGCCTTGCAGAGAATGAAAAAGAGCGTGCGGGTGTAGCAACGCGACCCCGAGCCGGAGGTCATGTCGAGAAATTCCACGTCCTTGTCGCGGTATGCCCTGAAGTGCATTCCCTCAACCTTGTTGTTGACCTTCGCGCATACCGGTTGAGTGGTCATTTTCAATCCAGACTGAAAAAAAATTTCAGATAATGTGCTTCCAGGAGCAATGTTAATCAATTTTTTATTATTTTTGCAACGGATTTGTAATGCCTGTTTCATTTGCGACACGTTTATGTTAGACTTAACATGATTCCATGAATGATATTCACGGTGTAAAATTAGCAAATTCCGTCATGCAGAGCAATAGCCGTATTATAAACATAGTTAAAATATGACAATTCTTTTATTAAAGATTGTTGGTGCCCTCGCGCTCCTCATCTATGGCATGAAGGTGATGAGTGAGGCCCTGCAAAAACTGGCTGGTCCACAGCTGCGCCATGTGCTTAGCGCCATGACCACCAACCGCGTCTCAGGCGTTTTCACGGGCATGCTCACCACCGTTGCCGTACAATCGAGCACAGCCACCACGGTGATGACCGTATCGTTTGTCAACGCCGGGCTGCTCACCTTGGTTCAAGCCATATCCGTAATCATGGGTGCCAACATCGGCACGACGCTCACCGCGTGGATCATGTCGGCAGGCTTCTCGTTCAGGATAAGCGACTTCGTGTGGCCTGTCTTCCTCATCGGACTATTGCTCATCTATTCCAAGAAAAACCGCTATGTAGGCGACTTCCTTTTCGGCGTGGCGTTCATGTTTCTCGCTCTTGCCACGCTTGGTGAAAGTCAACTGCCTCCTGAGGAGCTAAACGCGCTGAAAGGCTTTTTCGCCTCGTTTGACCCCAACAGTTTCGGAACCATATTGTTGTTCCTCCTTTTCGGCACCATTCTCACGTGCATCCTTCAAAGTTCAGCCGCCCTCATGGCCATCACCATGATGCTGTGCACCCAGGCCGGACTGCCCATATATCTTGGCATAGCCCTCGTGCTGGGCGAGAACATAGGCACCACGCTCACCGCCAACCTCGTGGCGCTCACCGCCAACACCGAGGCACGCCGCGCGGCCTTCGGCCACCTTTTCTTCAATGTCTTCGGCGTCATCTGGGTGCTGTGCGTCTTCAAGCATTTCGTCAACTTCGCCTGCGGCCTCGTGGGTTTCAACCCGATGGTCGACGCCCCCACAGGAACGCAGCTCACCTTCGCCCTCGCTGCCTTCCACTCGTGCTTCAACGTTTCCAACACCATCATATTGCTGCCCTTTGTCAAGCATGTGGCTAAAGTGTGCTGCTGGGTTTGGAAGCCAAGGGCCAACACTGACGACGACGACTTCCGCTTGCGCTTCATACAGAGTGGCATCATGAAGACGCCGGAGCTCTCAGTGCTGGAGGCTCAGAAAGAGATACAGAGCTTCGCAGAGCGCATACAGCGCATGTTCGGCATGGTGAGAGACTTGCTCGGAGAGAAGAACGAAGACAAGTTCGTGAAGATTTACGACCGCATAGACAAGTATGAGAACATCTCCGACAACATGGAAATAGAGATTGCCAAATACCTCGACCAGGTGAGCAACGCCCACCTCTCCGACGAGACGAAAGGCAAGATTCGCTCCATGCTGCGACAAATCTCGGAGCTGGAGTCTATCGGCGACGCCTGCAACAACATGGGCAGGACCATCAACCGCAAGTTCAAGTCGAAAGAGGACTTCAACGAGCGTCAATACGACCACATTCACCAGATGTTCGAGCTTGTGGACGACGCCCTCTCGCAGATGAACGTGCTGCTGAAAGGCCACAGGGAAGAGCTCAACGCCACGCGATCGTTCAACATCGAGAACGAGATAAACAACTATCGCAACCAGCTGCGCAACGAGAACCTCACCGACATCAACAACCACCAATACGACTACGCCTCCGGCTCTATGTACATGGACATCATCCAGGAGTGCGAAAAGCTTGGCGACTATGTTGTCAACGTCGTGGAGGCGAGGATGGGCATGAAGGCTTCCGCCTGACACAAGGCAGGGGCGGGCCCTGTGCCCGTCAGCAACACGAAAGGAACACCAACCATTCCCGTCCGCAACCCGAACGGGAAGGGCATTGCAAGGGCCGGTTTTATGCCGGCCCCTGCAAATAGAAAAAAATAGTTTACAAATGGTCGTCTGAGAATCGATTTTTTTCAACCAAGCAGTCTCTTGGTCGTAAATGACGCGATTATAGGCCGTTTTGATAAACAGTTGATTATTAAGAAGTTATGATTTTAGCTGTTTCCCAACGTTGCAAATTCGCTAAAATCGCGTCGCCGTTACAGTGCAATCGCGTCGCCGTTACGGTGCAATCGCGTCGCCGTTACGGTGTAATCGCGTCGCCGTTACGGTGTAATCGCGATGCCGTTACGGTGTAATCGTAAAACTTTTTGGCCGAAAACCGTCCGACGATGCCACGAAGCGGCAAAAGGCTACCCTTTTTCCGCTCTATTTGCCCCTGTTTCCAAGTGTTAAATTCCGGCAATAATATTTTACAATTCTGCTAAACGCGACGCGTCCCGTCTGTCGCTATCCCATCGCGCCAGTCATCCTCTCCACATCGGCTTTCGCAAGGTCGCGAAGGCCATCGCCGCCTATGGTCACGAAGCGGTCGGCATGGCGCAAGGCTATGTCGAGGTCGTGGGTCGACACCACCACGAGTTTATCCATGTCGGTGGCAATGGCGTGAAGCATGGCCATGGTGGTCTTCTTGCTCTCGTAGTCGAGAAAGGCCGTTGGCTCGTCGAGGAGCATCACCGGCGTGTGTTGCGCTATCGCGCGCGCTATCATCACCTTTTGCCGCTCGCCGTCGCTCAGGGTGCTGATGTCACGACTGGCAAACGCCGACATGCCCGTGAGCCTCAAGGCCCGCTCCACCATCGCCTCGTCGTCTTTGCCAAGGTTACCGAAGAAGCCCGTGTAGGGCATCCGCCCCATGGCCACCACGTCGTGCACGCTTAGGTTCACCTCGTCGGGTTGCTCAGTCAGCACCACGCTGAAGACGCGCGCCAGCTCCTCCTTGGAGAGCGAGCGGCACGACACCGCCGAGTCGCCCTCTTGCCATCGCGCGTCTCCGGAAAGGGGCGGTTGCAAGCCAGCCAACGTGCGGAGAAAGGTCGACTTGCCCGAGCCGTTGCGTCCTATGAGGCACACCAGTTGTTGGCAGGGAAACAGGCCGCATAGCGGACCCGCTATCACCTTGTGGCGATAGCCAATGGTCAAATTATCTATTATTAACCGATTCATACTGCAAAATTATTAAAAAACCTGCGATAGGCTTGCTGCTTTCAAAAAAATGTCTTACCTTTGCACCACATTTGTATGGATATGGTCTTTCAATGACTTGTTTCCATCACATTTGCCCAGATGGCGGAATAGGTAGACGCGCTGGTCTCAAACACCAGTGCCGCAAGGCATCTCGGTTCGAGCCCGAGTCTGGGTACATAATAAAAGCCAAGGTATTGTCATCAATGCCTTGGCTTTTTTGCTTTTTCATGGGCGCGACGATTGTATGGCAAGGACTGGTTGGTGTCGTCAGCAAGCCAAATGAAGAAACAGCACAAAGTAAAATCAAATTAATCGAAATATTATATTGTAATAATTGATATGGGAACAATGAATTATAAAGGCTATACCGGAAGCGTTGACTATAGCAAGGAAGACAATTGCCTTTACGGTAAGGTACTTGGAATGAGCAAGGACAATATTACCTACGAAGGAAAAGACGTGAACGAACTGCGAAAAGACTTTGAGGGTGCTGTTAACTACTATCTTGCCAGTTGCAAGCCAAGCGGTGTTAAGCCACGCAAAGCATTTGGTGAGCACCAATAAACGATAATGCCACGGCTTGGTACTTGGAATACCAAGCCGTGGCGTTTTTAGAGTACAAACCGTTTCGTTAGGTTAGGTTAGCTTATCAAATTGATTCCGTTTATTCTTCAACTATCTTACCAAAATCCTTGAAATAAGGCGCGGACATATACTTTCCCTTGCTGCCTTTAGGCACATATAAGGCATAGGCAGCGTGGTTGACCTCACTGTCTGGATTCAGCGTTGGCGGAGTAGCCAATCTTATATGCAATTCCTTTACTCGCAGACCCTTAAGGGCATTCTTTGTCATATCTGCCGTCGCTGGTATAAAGAGGCTCGTGATGGTGCCGCCCGTGTTGAACGCCTCGTCTTGAATGTAATTGAGCTTAGAATCAGAGGGTATCAATATATTCTCTATCTTAGGCGAAAGAGCGAATGCCATTGCCCCTATGCTCTTGACGCTCGATGGCAGGCTGACCATCTTGAGGTTGGCGCAGTTGGCGAAGGCTTCATCATATATACGCTCAGTGCCTTTTGGCAAGACAATGCACGACAGGTGACAACCGAAAAACATTCTTTGACTAATGCCTCTCTTATCTTCAAACGCATAATAATTACACTGTGACATATCCAACGTGTCAAGGTTCAGAGTGGATATTTTGGCTGCATATTCCACATCAGAATGCTTAATCATGTTTATCACGGTAAGTTTTTTCAGTCTGGAAAGGTTTTCGCTGTCATGTCCTAACATTGTTTCAAGACTCTCGTAGTGCCTTGGTTCATTCATATCCACGGTTTCTGATTCATGTAAGGTACGTGGCTCTTGAATAATACTAATCATGGGTCTATTACCATATAAGTCAGTGACGTAGTCGGGATGGACAACCGTGTCGTAGTAATCATTAGAGACGCAATAGGTATCACTTCTACCCAATCCTGTATTCAACTGTACATGAAATGGGAACTCTATTGTCTTGACTTCTGTACATTTTATCTGGCCAGAACTTTTAGTTAACCAAGTGCCAGAAACCGAGTAAACTTCAAATTTGCTGTTTGCCAACACAGACAACTTAAAGTCTCCTCCCGTGTTTGGAATATAAAGCACCTTATCCTTGAAGTAAGCAAGCTGGTGAGGCCTCTGGTTCACATTGATTACATATTTGTTATTCGAAGAAGAAAGCGTAATCTTCGCTTCCCTTGCAACGAGCAGGGAGTCATCCGATTGTGCGCATACTATACGCACAGCCGTTTGATTGTTATCAGATCCTGCTTGATAGTTATCCGACTCTGGTATCTCCGATGCCCTGCACCACTTGCCGGAACCAGTTGCATAGCTAATATCAATTTTATACCCGTCAGCTTTCGGAAACAATACCGTTGTGTCTTTACCATAAGCGCCTATGTTGAGACCTTCAGCGAGTATTTTCTCCGTAGTAGGATTCATGGTGGTAACAGGGTTATCCTCGCTCTCCTTGCATGAAGCGAAGGCAACTGCAGCCACGAACAAAAACAATATCGCATTTCTTATCTTCATAGTCCTATGATTTTAAATGTCCTGGTTACTGTACCAAGGGCAATGCTCTTGTATGTGCATTTTTCGTCAAACCAATCTCTGATGCCGTATTCGTCCAATACGTAGTCTCCTTCTAAATCGTCTTCATATACAGAAAATGCTACCTTGTTCTCTTTACTGTATATATACTTAATGTTTAGGCTCTTGTTCTCAAACCAATTCAGGTTGTCAAAATCCACAGTAACAATCTCGCACAAAGGATTGATGGTTTGCGGATTATAGCGACTATATACGTTAGATTTAATCTCTATCTCGAAAACGTTCTTCAGCTTGTCTGATATTTTTGAAGCCTTTGAGAAAAAAACGTTGTTGTCGTCATTCTTCACTAATTCGTCGTCTGTCAAGTCCTTGTCTGATGGGTCAACAAGAATTATCTTGTCACCTTGCCGTGTATTCAATATCGCCGCTATGCCATACAAATCCTTATTATACTTAGAAGAATACCTTATATAATATCGTGAGATTTCAATGAAAGTAGTGAAAAAGTTGGTGTAACTATTTAAATATCCCTCAGAAGTGTACTTTAATCGCTTCTTGTAGTTTTTCTCCATTACCACATCACCGATATTAATGAGCCCTCCGTCTCCAATGGAAACCATGGAATGAGTGTCGGCATCATCCAAGGACTTAGCCCATGGTGTCAAGTCAAGAGACGATGAATTCAAATCGAATGGCTTGTCTGCTATCTCAACGCCATGTTTCCCACCGTATGTATTGATGCAAGCATAGCTTTTTTCAAGATATCTCTTTGCCCCGGAAATTGTGCCGTTACTTTTTCCTATCTTCAAACTGTCAAGGCTGACATTTCCAGAGTCCTTGCCCAACGTAAAGTCTATAGAGGCATTAATCTCCTCGTCCATTGCTTGCAGTCGTTCTTGGACTGAAACAGTCGACTTGGTCATGCCTGCGAGCAACGCTGTCATCTTACCGCCTGTGATATAATCAGTCATGATAAAATCACCATAATTACTAAGTATGTTGCCCACAGGTGAGCCATAAAGGTTCTTTATGAATGACTTTGAAAGGCACTCCAAAGAATAAACATGCAAAGAGCTCTCTGATGGATTCAACTTAAACTCAGAATTGTAATAAGCCACATTAGCCTCTCCATACACAGAACGTGTTGAGTCGTTAATATAGGAAGCAAACATTTTCGTGTTTCTATGCTTACGACCAATTTTAATTATACCAATGATATTGAGACTGAATCCTGATGAGGATTTCTTTATAAGCTGTGACTTTTTCAAGAAATCATCATAGTCAGCATAAGAAAAGCTGCCAATGGAAGAGTGCCCTATGTGGTTTTTTGATATGAGCGAATGGTCATAATCGGATACTTTGTCAATGTCGATGACTTGAAAACCGACATTTTGCGGATCGCCCAAAATCGTATTGCCCATCTTATAAGAATATCCAAGCAATTCTCCTGAGTTCCCGTTCTTATCTTCATTGGCTGTTGCACGAGTGGACATAAAAATGCCATTATCAAGTCCATGTGTCTTTACACAAGGAAGACTTGGATTCCTTACTTGATATATTGTGTCATGTAGCTCAGAACCATTCCCGGCAATATTACCGTTCTGCTCATCCATTTCAGAGCAAGACACCAAAATGGCTGCTGTAATGGCTAACAATTGAAAAATACGTATTTTCATTTTCTCTTCATTTTAAATGATTTAGCACCAGCATTGCTGTATAATTCCTCACCTGTTACCATGTCAAAAAAACGTGTGGTTTGAACAGGAGGTACATAATCAGGGTCAGCTATTACATAACCTTTCCATATTCCTGTGAATTTTATCTCGCGGTCATTATATTTAGCGTATACCGTATAAGGAACCTCAACATTATAAGCTGTAAACTTCACAGTAACTAACATTAGGCATTTGTCCACTGTTCCTGGAGTAGTTCCACTAACTGTACATTTCCTATTTGAATAAACATTTTGATAACCAGAAGTTATGTAGTTTACTCTGTTGGAATCTTCATCCATCAGAAGAGCCTTCCTTGCCAAAACCATAGGCATCTTAAGTTGTGTCGTATTTATTAAATCAAAACTAATGTTGCTACGGTTTTGCTGAAACCAACTTTTCTCTGTCACACGAAGATTCAAGTTTATTTGGTAGTCAGCGCTTGGACTACCTTGATATTTTTTGTTGTATTTTGCCTCAAATGGCACAGCATCCGTAACCTTTGCGTTATCAAGATCAAAATCCACATTGGTTACTGTAAATTTGGCTATAGGCTTTATGAGAAAATGCTGCTGGCTTTTCTTTGAATATTCAGCAAAACGTATCTCATCATTGTCATTCACCTCCAAATAGTAATTGAACACAGACAATACTCCATTGATATTTTTCTGCCCTAACAACAGATCATTCTCAATGGCGAAATATCCTGGCGTACTTGCTGGTTTTAAGTCCCAACTTGCAAAAGTATTAGTGATGTCACCATTGGAAGATGACATCAAGATGTTGATGTTTGGAGTCTTTTTGTAATGACCAACAATAAGTGGTGTCGTGGATTTTTCCGAATATAACATATATGGGATACCTGTAGATGCCGGAAGAATCCGGACATGGAACTGCTGATCAATGTTGTTCGGGTCTTTATTACCAGATAGCTTCACCTCTGCGCCAGCCTTATCACAGTACAGATACTTTCTGCTTTTATCCTTGCCAGCTTCCATTACCTCTATAGTAACGGGAAGTTCTCTTATGGCGAACATGTTATCGCTAAAGTTAACGTCATAGTCCTTAGGCGTTGACATGATCTTTCGTGGTTTCTCGATCTTCTTTTGAAGGTTCAAGAGGTATCTCATAGAGTCGTTCATCTCAAGCGGACAAATGCTATCAGATGTAGCAATTGACGCTCTTGTCAAGAGGTTCGTAGCAGACTGTTCCTCTGCATCGGACGTAGTTTTACTATTATCCTGCTCCATGTCATCGGAGCAAGACAACAGTGTCGTCGCAAGAATTAATGCGAATAAATAAAATAGATTTTTCATGTTTTATAGAAAGTATAAATGCTTTTATGAATATTATTGGTTTGATTATAAATGTATTTGTGTTCTATAAATCACCCCCTCAAATATAAAATACATAAAATAATCTCCATACAACTCTTTTGGAATTGGAATGGAAGTTTGTCCAGTTATGACATTTGTTGAAAACACATCGGCACCATTGTTTGCATTGGTTAATCTTAACGTAAAAGATTTATTGAAATCTTGTACATAAACCATACCGTTGCCTACATAGGCGGTAATCCCCACGGAAGGCTGTCTTCTAATAGGCTTGCCAACTTGGTTCGGATCCACAATGTACACATGCAACTCTACTCTAACCATCCCGGAAGGTTGCTGAGTAAAAGCGACAGTATTTGGCGTAAAGGCCAAAAACCATAAAATAAAAAAGAAAAGTTTTTTAAGCATACTTTACGATTTTGACATCGCAAAGTTATACTTTCATGCAATATACTCCAAAAAATAGCAATTACACTTTTTACACAATGATTTCAATAGATGTGGTACAATAGTTTGAAAACCAAAGATATAACTTACAGATTACACTTTTTACACATTAGCGAAATATGTAATTGTCAATGCTTATAGGCTTGAGATATTTGCATTGAGGCTTCTTGAACCTCTCTGATGAAACAGTTTCGCATTGATGTTACTTTTAATGTTTGTAACGCGTTGCTGGCTAATACCAAGCAGATTTGATATATCGGTAGAAGAGAATTTCAGCCTTATAAGCACGCATACCTTAAACTCTTGGTCTGTGAGTTGTGGCTTATAAGTTTCCATTTTAGAATAGAACTCTCCCATTAACTTCTTAATCGTACTTTCGAGATCGCCCCACTCACTTGAGGACATCACAATACCCTTACCTGATAGTTTACGCAGGTGCTCAACTATAGCATGATGCAAAATGCACCGTTCGTTAGCCCAATCTTGTATTCTGAAATTCTCGTTATAAGTAGACAACCGTCTCTGTAAGCTCTCAACTTCTTCCTGTTTCTGCTTCTTGAAACTATCGCTATCATTCTGAATTTCCTCAAGTTCAGTTTCAGCCTTACGCAATTGTGTAAGAGTTTGCCTATATCCGTTTTTCAATTTTTCAACTTCTTTCTTGCGCTTCTTAAAACGGTCAAATATAAAGGAAGACAAAAACAATACTATTACAAAGAATAACAACAAGGCAAGCCACAAATTTCTTGACTCCTTGGTTTTCTCCATTAGATTTTGTTGACTCTCACTGTAGTTAAACAATGACTGCATCCTTATTATCTCCTTAGCAGACTTCAGAATATTAGCAGAATCATTGGTTTGAGCATACAGCTTTGAGTATTTTATCAAGGAATCGGATTTTCCAATAAGCGCGTAGGATTCCATTAAACCTTTATATGCGTTTTCCACATTCTGTATGTCTGCCTTGTATAACAGCAATTTGTAGAAACACCTTAATGCCGCCTCAACATTTCCCGACTTCTCCAGAACTGTGCCTTCATAATAATAATAAAGCTCATGCCCTGTCAGTATTATCCCTTCAGAATTGAACAGTCCAGACTTTTCCTTGAATATCCTTAACGATTTTCTTGCCTCTTCAATGTTTCCCTTTTGAAGATAAAGATGAACTTTGTGAATTTGGCATGCGGCAGCATACTGTGGATAACCATGACGTGAATATTCATTTATCGCAGAATCCACAACAGACATATATGATTTATAATCCCCTTTTAGAAGATACACATTGGATGACTTTTCAAGATATTGTATCGCAGATAACGTGTCTTTCCCCATATAAGCATATTTTCTGCCTTTTTTCCATGCCTCAAGTTCTTTATACGGATATCTCTGCTCCATATATACAGAAGCCATTTGACCGTATATTCTACTCAACAACACATAGTCGCAATTATGGCTAAGCGTGTCGGCATTAGATACGGCAATATTGAAATACCGCAATGCTTCCGGACTGTTTCCTTTGTCTCTGAATACACATCCCTGCATATAGTTGGCCACAATCTTCTCGTTATTACTGCCATGAAAATTGTAGTAGTCAAGAACATCATCCATAAATTTTATGGTATCCATAGGAATATATGCCTTGTTCATTGCTTCCGCATACGTTAGTAAGTATTCCATCTTGTTGCGCTGACCTAACCTGCTTATTTCATTAATGGAATCTTTCAGGACTTGATATGCAGAATCAGGATACTCTTCCAGCAAAGAGTCGGCTTTCATCAACACTTTCTGTTTATTGCCGTATCCACATGATACTAACACGCCGACTATCAATAAATATAATAAGCGTTTCATGTCGCTGTAATCCTATACTAATATAAATTCTAAACGGCTGCAAAGATATTGTTTTTTTATTTATTTAAGTCATTCTAATATTAAAATTATCGTCATTACCAAGCCGTGGCATTATCATTATTATTCATGGTTATGCCATACTGGGAATCATTCGTGTTGTTCCATTCGTGTTGCTTGCGAACGCCCCCTACCCATCCCTACCCGCACCTGCAAAGCACACGGGGTACTGGATTTATCGTATTTATGAAAATATATATTCAGGTTTATTCTTAAAGAATCCAACGAAGTAATCGAAATCTCTAAGAATGCTCCGTAATGATGGATTGGATGTCTGAGTCAACCATTTGAGTCAACTATAATTCACCGTTTCTCACCACAATAGCTATTGTCTTCATGCGCACATAGTTGTAGCTTAGGTACATGAAGCCACGATAGGCATTGCCCGTGCCCCATGAGTTCTTGGCGATAAAATATAATCGGCCATTGGCGTCGCGAGCCAGTCCGCACAGCTCCATGCAGTGGTCGTCGGTGGTCTGAAACTGTTCGAAAGCGCGCTGCCGCTCCGCTTGGGTAGGCGTGTGGCGCTCATCGGGCAACGTGGCGCAACCGCGACGAAAGTTGAAGCCAGACTCGGAGACGTCGCCCTCCCAGCACACGGGATGCCCATGGCGCAGGCAGCTGACAATGGTCTTCATCAAGCTGTCGAGAGGAATGTTATAGAACGTGTCGAGCATGCGATTGTCGGCCGCCTCCATCACGAACGCCTTGCCAAAGGGATGGTGGGTGAAACTCGTCAACGCCACGTAGTCGCCCTCGACGTAAACGCTCTGGGCAAACTCCTGGGGAGTGTAGCCCACGCCAAGCATGAAGAGCGTGGGAGGAAGATAACCTATCTGGCGGTCGAGCATGGAGCCGAGACGCGTGTCGAGCATGCGCAAGCTCCGAGAGGCGCGCGCCACCTGCATGGCGGCACGTGAAAGGGATCTGTAGCTTATGCTGCCTAAGGGATGGTAACTGTCGTAAGGCTCCATGCCATAACGCTCAATGAGCCTCAACGCCATCGGCGCCATGCCGCGAAGCGACACCCCCACCCTGCCACGCGTGAGAAAGCAAGCGCGCGCCTGATCTTGCAACCACAAGCGGGCGAGATAGTCGGGCGAGAGGTTCACGGAGTCGCCCATCTCCAGCCGCTCGGTTTCAATGGTGGCAAGCATGGCATAGGCCCAACAAAGCTCGCTGCTACCTTGGTCTTTCACCGGGGTGGTCTTCAGCACAACCTCATTGCGAAAACTGCGAGGAACCGACTTGTCGGCCCTGTCAGCGCACGAAGAGGCCACCATAGACAACAAGACAGCGAAGAATACAGAATGCCTAAGAATGTTTTTCATTGTTCATAATCGTATTTCAACGCAAAATTAAGCATTTGCGTTCTCTTTTGGTTCATGCGACTTATTTTTTCAAGCCAAACCACGGAAGATGTCAGAAATATTACCTATATTTGCAACATAAACCTTATTAAAGACAAATAGCCCTATGATGCAACAACTGATAGATACCCTACACAACGAGCAACACACGCTCGTGGTTCTCCACGACGGTCACGTGACCACTTACGACGGCCAAGGAGTGCGCCGCCTCTACAACATCATGAACGAGGAGCCCGAACTGCTCTACGATGCCAAGGTAGCGGTAAAGGCCGTTGGCAGGTCGGCAGCCTCGATGATGGCAGACGGCGGTGTGGCGCAAGTGTTCGCGGAATACATATCACAACAGGCTTACGACACGTTGACAGGCGCGGGCATTAAGGTTTCTTTCGACAAGAAGCTCGACCACCGAGAGTTTCTTGAGGTGTGGAGGAAGCTGGGGGAATAGGATAAAACCAGTTTGCCGTTATCCTGCCAATCCACCTTTCAGAAGAAAAGGTGGGTTACATGAATATGCCTTGCCTAAAATAGTAGTGCGATTTTCCCGTATTTGTTTGGGTAGCCCTTATAAAAGGGTTACCTTTGTGGAAAATTAGCGATAGACACAACTACAATCTAACTCAATAAATGATCATTCGTAATATCTTAACCGCAGTGGGTTGTCTCTTGGCAACCACGCTGTCTGCCCAGACTCGCTTGGCGGGTTATGAGTATGGCTCAGCCACTGCCCCCACCTGGCAGGAGTGGCAACAGCCCGAACTGTTGGGCTACAACAAGTTGCAACCCCATGCTTGCTTCACCAGCTTCGCCTCGGAGGGCGAGGCCAAGGGCGTGTTGCCAGAGAAGTCGAGCTACTGGCAGAGTCTCGACGGCAAGTGGAAGTTCCATTTCGCCAAGAACCCCGACGCCCGTCCCAAGGACTTCTTCCAGACTGCCTATCCCGACCAGGGATGGGACGAGGTGGAGGTGCCAATGTCGTGGAACATCTACGGCCTGCAGAAAGACGGAAGCCAGAAATATGGCACGCCAATATATGTCAACCAGTGGGTCATCTTCAAGTATAACATCGCCGTGGGCGACTGGCGAAAGGGCGTGATGCGCGAGCCCCCCAAGAACTACACCACCTATGAGTATCGCAACGAGGTGGGCTCATACCGCCGCACGTTCACCCTGCCTGCCACATGGAATGGCCGCGAGACCTACATCAGCTTCGATGGCGTGGACTCCTTCTTCTACCTTTGGGTCAACGGCCACTACGTGGGTTGCTCAAAGGATTCGCGCGACGTGGCAGAATTTGACATCAGCCAGTGGGCCAAGGCCGGCAAGAACGAGGTTGCCGTGGAGGTCTACCGCTCGTCAGACGGCTCATTCCTCGAAGCTCAAGACATGTTCCGCCTGCCCGGCATATTCCGCACGGTGGCGGTATACAGCAAGCCAAAGGTGCACGTGAGCGACCTGAAGGTCATTCCCGCTTGGCACTCCGACGGCACGGGCCAGCTGGCCGTAGACCTCTCGGTGGCCAACGTCAGCGGAAAGAACGTGAAAGACTATACCGCCATATTCAAGCTCTTTGCCAACAAGCTCTATGGCGACGCCGAGGGCGAGGGCCAGACGCTGACGTCGACGCTTGGCACGCTCATGCTTGCCAAGGCCGACACGCTGACACGCCACGCCGACTTCACCGTGGCCGGCGTGAAGCCCTGGACCACAGAGGAGCCAAACGTCTACACGCTTGTTTGCGAGCTGCGCGACAAGAAAGGCAACACCGTAGAGGCGGTGAGCACGCAGACGGGATTCCGCACGGTGGAGATACGCGACGTGGCGGCCAAGGACGACGAGTTCGGTCTGGCCGGCCGCTACTTCCTCGTCAACGGCAAGCCGCTGAAGCTAAAAGGCGTGAACCGCCACGAGACAAACCCCGCACGCGGACATGCCATCACACGGCAGCAGATGGAGGAAGAGGTGATGATGATGAAGCGCGCCAACATCAACCACGTGCGCACTTCCCACTACCCCAACGACCCTTACTTCTATTATCTCTGCAACAAGTATGGCATCTGGCTCGAGGCTGAGGCCAATGTGGAGAGCCATGAGTATTTCTATGGCAAGGCCAGCCTGAGCCACGTGCCCGAGTTCCGCAACCAGCACGTGGGACGCATGATGGCCATGGCACACGCCCGCGTCAACGACCCCTGCATAGCAATCTGGAGCCTGGGCAACGAGGCCGGGCCTGGCGACAACTTCAAGGCCAGCTACGCCGCCGTGCACGCTTTCGACACATCGCGCCCAGTGCAATATGAGCGCAACAACGACATCGTGGACATGGGGTCAAACCAGTATCCGTCGGTCAACTGGGTGCGCGCAGCCGTGCGTGGCAATATGGGCATAAAGTATCCGTTCCACATATCAGAGTATGCCCACTCCATGGGCAACGCCGTCGGCAACCTGCAAGACTACTGGGACGCAATAGAGTCGACCAACTTCTTCTGCGGCGGTGCCATCTGGGACTGGATAGACCAGTCGATGTACAACTACACGCGCGACGGCAAGCGCTATCTCGCCTATGGCGGCGACTTCGGCGACACGCCCAACGACGGCCAGTTCGTGATGAACGGCATCATCTTCGGCGACATGGAGCCCAAGCCTCAATACTATGAGGTGAAGAAGGTGTATCAGAACATAGGCGTGAAGTGGGCCGACAAGGCCAAGGGCACGCTCGACATCTTCAACAAGAACTATTATGCCGGCGACCTCTCCGACTATGATGCCACATACAGCCTCACGACCGATGGCCTCGAGGTGGCGACGGGCAAACTCGCCGTGGGCAGCGTGGCACCACGCCAACACGCCACGGTCATCGTGCCGGCACTGGCCAAGGGCACGCTCGACGCGAACCGCGACTACCAACTCCTGGTGCAGTTCCACCAAAGGCACGACACGCCCTGGGCAAAGGCCGGATATGTGCAGGCCGACCAGCAACTGCTTGTGCAGACAGCGGCCGAGCGCAAGGCCCTTTCCGCCGACGCTAAGACCATTGGCAAAGTGAGCGTCAAGGAGACCGCCACAAGCATAGCCGTGGATGGCGGCAAGGCCTTCAATGTCGATTTCGACAAGGCCACGGGCTCCATCCGCTCGCTGACCTATGGCGGCAAACCCGTCTTCGCCGACGGTTGCGGCCCGCGCCTCGACGCGTTCCGCGCATGGGTCAACAACGACAACTGGGCTTACCAGGCATGGTATGAGAACGGGCTCCACGACCTGCAACACAAGGCACTTGAGAGCCATGTCGTGACCAACGCCGACGGCTCCGTGTCGGTGAAGTTCGTGGTGGAGAGCCAGGGCAAGGACTCAGCACACTTGGAGGGTGCCGACAAGAACTGGAAGAAGCTGACCACGACAGGACGCAAGCCCGACTTCAAGTTCACCACCAACGTGGTCTATACCATCCATCCCGACGGCTCCGTGGAGAACCGTAGCGCCGTCTCGGCATCGCGCGCCAACGTCACGTTGGCCCGCCTGGGCTATGTGATGAAGTTGCCCACAACAATGAAGCACATGAAGTATTACGGTCGCGGCCCCGTGGACAACTATCCCGACCGAAAGACAAGCCAGGCCGTAGCCATCTGGGACCAACCCGACGTGGCCAGCGAGTTTGAGAACTTCCCCAAGCCGCAAGACATGGCAAACCACCAGGACAGCCGCTGGGTGGCCTTCAGCGACGGACTGCATGGAGCAATATTCGTGGCCGACAGCGTGATGAGCTTCTCGGCACTGCCTTTCTCGGCACAGCAGCTCGCCATGGCCAACCATCCACATGAGTTGCCCGCCAGCGATGGCGTATGGCTACACATCGACCATGCCATCACGGGTCTTGGCGGCAACAGCTGCGGACAGGGTGGCCCGCTTGAGGCCGACCGCGTGAAGAGCACCAGCCAGCAGTTTGGCTTCGCCATACGCCCAACCACATCGCTGGCCGACGACAAGCTGACCGAACTGGCAAACGTGTCGCTCGACGGACAGGCACCGCTCAGCATCAGCCGCTCGCTCGACGGCAAGGTGAGCATCAGTTGCCCGACAGAACAACCCATTTATTATAAGGTGAACAACGGCAAGCGCCTCCTGCGCTACACCCTGCCTTTCGCCCTGCGCGATGGCGGCAGCGTGGTGGCCTTTGTCAAGGGGTCGAGCTTCAACTACCAGCAGCGCTTCGACCGCATCGAGGCCATACCCGTCACGGTGAAGTTTGCCAGCTCAGTGGAGAGTGGCGAGGGCGATGCCGAGCACATGACCGACGGCAATCCCAACACCTTCTGGCACACGATGTACAGCGTCACGGTGGCCAACTATCCCCACTGGGTCGACTTCGATTGCGGCACGGCAAAGACGCTAAAGGGCTTCAGCTACCTGCCACGCCAAGACAGCAACAACGGCAACATAAAGGATTATGAGGTGCAAGTCAGCATGGACGGAAAGACATGGGGGCAGGCCGTAGCCTCCGGAGCCTTTGCCAACGATCGCTCGCTCAAGCGCGTGATCTTCAATAAGCCCGTGCGTGCCCGCTACGTGCGCTTCACCGCCAAGAGTTCGCAAGACGGACAGGACTTCGCCACATGTGCAGAGTTCAACGTTCTCGAACAGTAGGAAGTGCCTTTTAACCATCAAGACTGATTACACATAGCATCGGCCCCAGTCATGGCGACATAGTCGCTAAGGCTGGGGCCGATACCATTTTGTGAAGGCAAATAAAAAAGTAACCATCCGAAAAAACCGCCTTGTTAATTACAAAAAAACTCGCAAGTGAAAATGCGATTGCGATTTCAACGTATTACACAATAGCATATTGATTGCTATACTCACAATTATAAACCAAAATGTCAGAGCAATAATCAACATTGCTTACTTTTTGGGTATTTTAACGCGCTTTCTTTCTCCATTTCCTTTTTTCTTATTACATTTGCATTATTTTTAATATATAAATATCAAACATACAGCTTATGGGAAATTTTTTGTTTTCAGACTCAGAGCTATCGGAATTAGAAACTCTGAAAATCATGGGAGGCACAGGTTTCATTTCTGAAGCCCAGGCAGGGTGCATCAACAAAGCTAGAGGATGTGGTATAAATACAAATCAAGCATCTTGCATAAACGCAGTTTATGCCTGCGGTTAAATTATTACTCTTCTAAATATAAAGTTAGCCTATATAAAATGGCGAACTTTACATTTATATTCGCATGATTATGAAATACAGTTATTACAACTTGGTATATTATGATGACCAATATAGTTATTGGTTTAATACCCTACATCGTACAGCTTGTAATGACTTGTATGATAGCATAACAGAAGGCAAGTTATTGGACAATGGAGAAATTGCATGGAACAAGCCTCGCTCACAATACCAATGCATATCATATGAAAACGCAAAATGCCTTGCATGTAAAAAACTTCCTATTTGCATGGGGGTATGTCCCCATGACTTCATTGATGGCATAAATATTTGCAAATATGAAGCCGAGGAATTCGACTTTAAAACGGCAATTATAAACTACATTAATCAAGCTTATGAAAAGTAGTGCGATTTTAATATTACTCTTGTTATTGTCTGTAAACCTGATGGCACAAAAGACAGACTCAATAGCTTCAAAAGTTGATTTGAACGAAATCGTTGTTACTGCAAGAAAAACCATATCAAAAGGTGACCATGAGCTGATTTTCATGTCTGACAAAAATCGTTCATTTGGAACGAATGCCTTGGATGCGGTATCTTCTTTGGCTCAGTTTAAAACAGACATAAACGCATCGAACTTATTGTCTGCAGACAGAAAAAGCATATACGTCTTGATAAATGGTGTACCTGCCACTCCCAATGAACTCCGGTCTTATAAGGGTGATGACATCAAATGCGTAGAATATTACCCGGTAGCCCCTGCCCAATACATGACAATAACATCCGGTCCTGTGGCAAACATCATCCTGAAAAATAGAATAGACCGTTTCGTATCTGTAGATATTTCAACCAGCAATTCCGTGAATACAGGATTCGGCACCAACCAGCTGGGGCTAACCTTTGCCGATTCGCTGAACCAGGTGAAAGTAAATTATATTATAGACTATCGCCATATCGGTGACAAAAGCCAAAGCTCTGTATACAACTATCCCGAGCCACATGTTTATGAAGGCGAAAACAATGTTTATGAAGGATGCTTCCAATATCTGCAAACGGCTTACCAACGCAGTTGGGGAAAGCATTTGTTCAATATAGAATTAAACTATACCCATGATGGCGACAAGCAAAAGGAGCCTACCACAGCAAGATATAAATCAGAAGGCAAATACATTACGGCATACAACAATAGTCTTTTGAATAACCGGCTGCAATCATTCGTTGCCGACCTCTATTATAAATGTAAGTTTTCTGACAAACAGTCATTGGCATTCAACATTGTCAATACATACTCTTATTCTACTGTAGACAACCAGATAGAACAGGATGGCATTATATCTACATCATCATTCTTCAGCAATCATGTCGAGTCGTTGATAGGCAACATTGCTTACGAATTATCATTATGGGGTGTAAAATGGAGTATTGGAGAAAGATCCGAATACAAAAATAATCGTCAGCATTATCTAAATGACATATACCGGTCTTCCTGTATCAGTAACTTTGCATATCTTGGCTTGCACAAAAAAATTGGCAGAGTCACGGTCTACCCAACCGTTGGCATCAACTCAATTGAAACAAAAACGGAAGGAAACAACATACATAACACGATTCCCTACCTAAGGCTTTACACCGACTGGTGGGGCAAAGGGAAATTAGAGGGGGTTAGCGTACAAATGACAACTTTGGTAAACACAATATGTCCAACAAGTGGTCAGTTGTTGTCATCACCAACGTATTTGGAACGTCAATTTGTGTCAATTGGCAATCCACAACTCAAGCCTTATTGGAATGGTAGCATAACGTTATACCTGTTGTATTTTGGCAAGAACGACAATTACATCAATTTATCATATGCTCCTTCTTACTCGCGTCGCCCATTTGCTACCACGCTCTATATGAAAGATGGAATGGCTTACTCCCAACCACAGGAAATATCCGATGTGGTAAAGCACCAGATGAGCCTTACAGGAAGTTGGCATCCTTTCCCTTGGTTGGAACTGGCACCATACTTGGAGTATTACCACACATCGTATAGCACCTTACAGCAACACGTGTGCTTGCCTTACTTCCGGTATGGAGGAGGAATTACATTCCCATTGAAAAGCTGGAACCTTGGCATCTATGCCAACTCACCAACCAAAGAAGCCGAAGGAGATTTAATAGAACATGGGAGCGCACAATATGCCGCCAAATTACTTTATAAGTACAAAAAATGGTCATTTGGCATGGAATGGCATTACTCTGGTCATAACGAATATACATCAGGAAAGGTAAAGGATTTCAACTATAAAAAGACAACAGAATGGAAACCCTTGCATTCTCTGGTCTTGCTTACTGCCACATGTTACCTATCAAAGGGAAAGAAGAGTGAACATGATGACAAGTCACTTAATAACACCAACGAAGACTACGGATTGACTAAAGACAATTCTCCCAAGAAACCTCATTGACATCGAGGCGCAATCGGGCAGGATACAAACACGTTATTTGGAAAAAGGTGGGAAAACAAGAAGTCTCGCCCACTCTCTACCATAACCGGGAAGGGTGAGCGAGACCTCAAATATAGATAAAAGACTTTAGCAGCTTTTATGCGTCATGATGTCGAGCACCATGTCATCGGTAGGATTCATGGCCTCCTTGCCAATTGACGTGAGGTTGTGAATGCTCTTGTCAACGTCGTTGTCTACGATGCCCTCGGCAGCGGTGACCTGATGGCGCTGCATGGAGAGGAGGGCGGAAAGGAGGGCGGAAGACACTCCCGAACAAATCTTTATGCTACACGATGGCTTCGCGCCGTCGCAAATCATGCCCGTGAGGTTGGCCACCATGTTTTGTATGGCCGCGCACACGCGTCCGTAATCGCCTCCCATGAGATAAACAATGCCACAACTCGCGCCCGTGCTCGCCACCACGCAGCCACAGAGTGCCGACAGCGTGCCAAGGCTCTGCTTGATATAGATGGCGGTAAGATGCGAGAGGGTTAGCGCGCGAACAAGCTCTTCCTCAGTGTTCTCGTTTTCCCTGGCAAACACCGCCACGGGATTGGTGGCGCAAATGCCCTGGTTGCCCGAGCCACTGTTGCTCATCACCGGAATCATGGCGCCACCCATGCGCGCGTCGCAGGCAAGCGCCGTCTCCGAGATGATATGAGAGAATATGGAGTCGCCAAAGATGCCGTGGCTCAGCGGGCGGTCGATGGTCTTGCCCAAGCAATGGCCATAGTTTCCCTTACGGCTTTCCTCCGCCGCGCGAATGTTGTAGTCGCGGGCCTCTTCCATGAAGGCTATCTCCTCAAGAGGAGTGGTCGTGGCAAACTCCCACACCGTCTTCATGTCAAGGTCCACGCCCTTATGCTCCTCTGTGTCTTCGGTGCATTGACGCTTGTCGAGCAGCACCTTGCCATTACAGCACTCGTAAACGAAGTTGGTGTGGCTTCCGGCTATCACCGCCGTGGCGCTGTCGTCGCCAGCCGAACACGTGACCTCAATATACAGTTTCTCCGTTATGTTCTCCTTCAACTTGATGTCGATACGGTGAGGGTCAGCGATAAACGCCTTGCCCTCCTCAAGCTTCTCGGGCGTGAGATCCTTGATGACCTCAAGCTGATATTGGCTCTTGCCCACTATGGCTCCCAGCGCCACGGCAATTGGCAAGCCTATCATTCCCGTGCCGGGTATGCCTACGCCCATGGCGTTTTTCAGCATGTTGCCACTGAGCAACACCCGTATCTTCTCGGGGCGCCGGCCCATGTCCTCGGTGGCCCTTGCCGTGCAAAGCGCCACGGCCATTGGCTCCGTGCAGCCCACTGCCGGCACCACTTGCCGCTTGATAAGCGCGATGATTTGTTCACGTATGTCTTTGTCGAGCATGATTCAAGAGTAAAATTATTGATGTTTCCATATAGTCACAAGAAAGGCTTGACAGCCACGTTGACCGTCAAGCCTCCATCATATTAATGTTTGTAAGCGTCGAGACCCTTCTTGAGGAAGTCGAGATAAGCCGACACGTCCTCCTTGTAGGTAAACGACCCTGACAGCACGTTGCCGTTGTTGTCGAGCGTGACGTAGAAAGGTTGGGCGTTGGCCCCGAACTTATGGCTCTGCAAATAGCTCCACTTGTCGCCAACGGTGTGAAGCGTACGCTTCTGTCCATTAGGCATGGTCACCTCCATTGGTTGTGGCAACTTGGTCTTGTCGTCAACGTAGAGCGAGATGAGCACGTAGTCTTTCTCCAACTTGTCAGCCACTGACGGGTCAGTCCATACGGAAGCCTCCATCTTTCGGCAGTTGACGCAACCAAAGCCCGTGAAGTCGAGCATGACTGGCTTGCCCTGTGCCTTGGCCGCGGCCATGCCAGCCTCATAGTCAGTGTATTTGGCCTCAACCACATGGTTGTTGAGATTGAAGTCCTGGGTCGTGACAGGAGGCGCGAAAGCCGACACGGCCTTGCAAGGAGCGCCCCAAAGTCCGGGTACCATGTAGATGGCGAACGCCAACGAGCACAAGCCGAGCATGATGGCCGGAACGGGCATCGGCTTCTGCAAGTCGCCGCCGATGGCATCCTGCTGGAACTTGAGCCAACCCACGAGATAGGCGCCAAGAGCAATGAAAATTACAATCCAAAGGGAGAGGAACACCTCTCGGTCCATGATGTGCCAGCCATAGGCAAGGTCGGCCACGGAAAGGAACTTTAGCGAGAACGCCAGCTCCACGAAGCCCAGCACCACCTTTATCTGATCCATCCACGAGCCGCTGCGCGGACTCTTCTTCATGAGCGTGGGGAACATGGCGAACAAGGCGAATGGCACGGCAAGGGCAATGGCGAAGCCAAACATGCCGACGGCAGGGGCAAGCCAGTCGCCAGAGGTGACGGTCTGCACAAGCAAGAGGCCAATGATTGGCGCAGTGCACGAGAAGCTCACGAGCACGAGCGTGAAAGCCATGAGGAAGATGGAGATGAGACCCGTGGTGCTCGAGGCCTTGTTGTCTACCTTGTTTGCCCAACTGTCGGGGAGCTTAATCTCAAACCAGCCGAAGAAACTCACGGCGAAGACCACGAGCAAGAGGAACAGGAAGATGTTGAACACGGCGTTGGTAGACAACGCGTTGAGCGTGGACGGGCCAAAGATGGCGGTAACGCCGATGCCCAGCGCGAGATAGATGACGATGATAGAGACACCATAGATGACGGCATCGCGCACGCCACGCTTCTTGTTGTCCTTGGAACGCTTGAGGAAGAAGCTCACCGTCATTGGGATAATTGGCCAGATGCACGGCATGACCAAAGCCAGCAAGCCGCCGACTATGCCCATGAGGAATATATATAATAATGAGTGGTTGGCCAGGTCGTTGGTGCCGCCAAACTGTTGCAGCTGCTTTACTACTGGCTGCCAAAGGGCATCCTTGTCGCTCTGGGAAAGAGAGGCCGCGGCCGCGGCGTTGGCTGCGGCAAGAGAGTCGGCATTGACGGAATCGACACCCTGGGCGCCAGTGGCTGTAGCGGCAGCATCGTCGCCCATAGGCACGTCGGCGGCATCGGCCGCGGCGTCCTTGGCATCTTGCTTGGCACCCTCGGCCACGGCAGGGCTCTTGCCACTCTTCTTTATGTCAACGCTCGTGGGAGGCATGCAGTTTTGGTCGTTGCAAGCGCCATACTCAAGGTAAGCGTCGATGTGATAGTTGGGCTTGGTGAACTTCACCTTTTGCACGAACTCCACGCTGCCCTCGAAATAGCGAAGGTTCATCTCGAAGAGCGGGTCAAACTTCTTTATCTCGTGGCCACGAGGCTGCAACTTGCCCACAAGCTGCACGCCATCGAGCTTGTTGACATTGAACGTGGCAGAGGTTGGGCCGTCACCGCCCAAGCCCGTGCTATATACATGCCATCCGCTACTGATTTTTCCCGTGAAAACGATTTCGCCCTCAGCACTGTTGTTAGTCTTCAACGTAGTGGAAAACTTCACGGGATCCAGCATTTGGGCATTGGCCATGATGCCTACAAGCATCAACAGGGCCAGTGTCAATAGTTTTTTCATTGATTGTATGGTATTCTTTTTGTTGTTTTATCTTTAATACGTCAATGTATGCGAAAGGGGCATCAAAAAGCATGATTATTCATGTTTTTTAACCCTACAAGACTCCTATCCAGCGCAATATGTCGTTCAAGTTGGCCACGACCATCAACAAGACGAGCACCGTGATGCCGACATACTCCGCCTTGATGAGGAAATTCTCTGATGGCTTGCGGCGAGTGATCATCTCATAGAGCAGGAACAGCACATGGCCGCCATCGAGGGCGGGAATAGGTAGGATGTTCATGAAAGCGAGAATGATGCTGAGGAACGCGGTCATCATCCAGAAGGCGTGCCAATCCCATGTCTGCGGGAACAAGGAGCCTATGGCCCCGAAGCCTCCAAGACTCTTGGCGCCATCGGCGGTGAACACGTATTTCATGTCGCTGACATAACCCGACAACACGTCCCATCCATATTTCACGCCCGCGGGGAAGCTCGACAAGAAGCTGTAGCTGACGTGGGTAATCTTGTCCCTGTACATATACTCCGGCCCGCCTACCGCAAAGCCGAGCTTAGCGTCGGGTGTGAGCACGGCCATGACCGTGTCGCGCTTGGCGTTGGCCTTCTCTATCACGAGCGAGACCGTGCGAAGGCGCAAGCTGTCCTTATGGGTGTTGACAGCTGCAAGCTGGTCGCTTATCACGCCCACTGCCTCGGTGAACTCATTGTAAGAGTCGATGGCCTTGCCGTTGACGGCGAGAATCTTGTCGCCCTTGCGCATGCCGGCCTTCCAAGCCGGAGACGCCACCGAGTCGTTGTCGGACACCGGTACTGACCGGAACACGGTATCGGCGACCGCGGGAACGAAAGGACGCACAAACTGTGGGGTCACCTTCAGCATGTCGAGCAAGTTGAGATTGCCCGGAAGGTTTATACGCACCTTCTTGCCGTCGCGCAGCACGTCGCAATACTGTGCCTCGGACATGTCGCGGAACACGTCGCCGCCAAAGTCCTTGAACGGGCGGATGTCGGTGCCAAGAAGGATGTCGTGGTCCTTGAAGCCATACGACTTGGCTTCCTTGTTGAACTTCATTCCCTGCGACATGTCTGCCACGCGAACGTAACTCTCGCCCCAATGAAACATTATCATGGAATAGATAAAGAGGGCGAGGATGAAATTCACCGTCACGCCGCCAACCATGATAATGAGGCGTTGCCACGCCGGCTTCACGCGAAACTCCCATGGCTCCGGGTCACGCTTCATCTGCTCGGTGTCCATGCTCTCGTCTATCATGCCGGCAATCTTGCAGTAGCCGCCCAATGGCAACCACCCCATGCCATACTCGGTGTCTGACTTGCGAGGCTTGAAACTGAAGAGCTTGCCGCTCCACTTGCCCAAGCTGACATCAAAGAAGATGAAGAACTTCTCCACCCTCACGCCGAAGAGCTTCGCGGCTACCATGTGGCCTCCCTCGTGAAGGAGCACGAGGAGAGAGATGGCGAGGATGAACTGTAATAGCTTTATGAGGAAAACTTCCATTTGTCTTTATAATTAATGTGTTAAGCCTTCAGCAGCGAGGCGGCTATCTGGCGTGCCTCGGCGTCGGTTTGGAAATAAGTATCGAGATTCGGGGTCTTGTCGAACGAGGCTTGCCGCATGGTGCGCTCTATGACCTCTGCCATGCCAAGGAACGAGCACTCGCCACGGCGGAAGGCGGCGTTGGCCACCTCGTTGGCGGCATTCAAGATGCACGGCATGTTGCCTCCCTCGCTGAGGGCCTCGTAAGCCAAGCGGAGGCACGGGAACTTCTGCACGTCGGGCTTGAAGAACTCAAGCTTCCGCGTGCTGAAAAGGTCGAGGCGGTCGCCATTCAGCGGAAGGCGTTTAGGGAAAGAGAAGGCATACTGTATGGGAAGCCGCATGTCTGGAACGCCGAGCTGCGCCTTCACCACTCCATCCTTGAACTGCACCCCACTGTGGACAACGCTCTGCGGATGCACCAGCACCTCTATCTTCTCGGCTGGCACGCCAAAGAGCCATTTCGCCTCCATGACCTCAAAGCCCTTGTTCATGAGCGACGCGGAGTCGATGGTAATCTTCGCGCCCATCTTCCATGTTGGATGGCGAAGGGCGTCGGCTGCCGTCACCGTAAGAAGCTGCTCGTGGGTGAAGTTGCGGAAAGGCCCTCCTGAGCAGGTGAGGAGAATCTTGTCGACCTCGTTCATCTCCTCGCCGACAAGACACTGGAATATGGCCGAGTGTTCCGAGTCGACAGGCAATAGGTCAACGTGATACTTGCTCACGAGGTCGAGAATCAGCTCGCCTGCCACGACCAGCGTCTCCTTGTTGGCAAGGCAAATCTTCTTGCGGGCCTTGATGGCACGAATGGTGGGCTCCAGTCCGGCGAAACCCACGAGAGCCGCGAGCACCATGTCAACGGGCCCGGCCTCAACTATCTCGCACAAAGCCTTGTGGCCGGCATAAACCTTCACGTCGGTGTCGGCGAGCTTGGCTTTCAGCTCCTCGTAGCGAGCCTCGTTGGCTATCACCACCGCGGCTGGATTGAACTCACGGGCTTGCTCGGCAAGTTTCTCCACGCTGTCGTTGGCAGTCAACGCGTAAGCCTCGTAAAGGTCAGGGTGCTGCCTTATGACATCAAGGGCTTGCGTGCCTATTGAACCCGTGGAGCCAAGTATGCAAATTTGTTTCTTCATCTAAACGTTTTCTACTATGATAATAATCCATCACGCGGACTGTCGCTACAGTTGCAACAGTCCTTCGGGAATGTCTACGGTGATGGTCAGGTTTTTCTTGTCTATGGCCTTTACCAGCTCATGGCTTGCCGGGATAAGCATCTCGCCATTCGCCGTGTCTACTACAAAAAGCGGATTGGCTGTGGAATCGTCGATGGCCGTCACCTCGCCTACCACGGCGCCCGTGGCCGCGTCGACGAGCCTGAAGCCAGACAGCTCCGCCTTTGACACGGTATCGGCGTCATCGTCGGAAGCAGCGCGCGGAAAGTAGACGTCGCACCCCGCGAGATCGGCGGCTTGCTCAAGGGTGTCGACACCCTCAAACTTCACCAACGCCACGACATCGGAACTGAAACGGTATTCCTCGAAGAAAAACGGCACCAGCAATCCGTCAATCATGACGAACATGAAATCGGCCTCCTGGCGGTCGAACACGTCGTCGTCGAAAGAGAAGGCTATCTCCCCCTTCACTCCATGAGGCTTGCCGAGGCAGCCTATGCGATATACGTCACTTAGCTTAATCATCTACACGCTGGATATTTGCCCCGAGGCCGTTAAGACGCTTTTCTATGTCCTCATAGCCACGGTCTATCTGCCCTATGTTCTCTATGCGGCTGGTGCCATTGGCGCTCATGGCCGCTATAAGCAGCGCTATGCCGGCCCGGATGTCGGGGCTCGACATGCGCCCGGCGCGAAGCTGTATGCGGTGGTCTTGACCCACCACCACGGCGCGGTGAGGATCGCACAGTATGATTTGTGCGCCCATGTCGATGAGCTTGTCTACAAAGAAGAGCCGGCTCTCAAACATTTTCTGGTGTATGAGCACCGTGCCACGCGCCTGCGTCGCCACGACGAGCAACACGGAAAGCAGGTCGGGCGTGAGTCCTGGCCATGGCGCGTCGGCAAGGGTCATTATCGTGCCGTCGATAAAAGAGTCGACGACATAATGGGCCTGGTGAGGAACGACCAAGTCGTCGCCCTCAGCCTTGAGTTTCACTCCCAATCGGCGGAAAGCGTCTGGTATGGGGCCGAGGTTTCTAAGCGACACGTCTTTTATGCGTATGCCATTTCCCACCATCGCGGCCATGCCTATGAAAGACCCCACCTCTATCATGTCGGGAAGCACACGGTGAGTGGCCCCATGCAGATGGTCAACGCCCACGATGGTTATGAGGTTGCTGGCTATGCCAGAGATGTTGGCTCCCATGTGGTTGAGCAGGTGGCAGAGCTGCTGTATATAAGGTTCGCACGCCGCGTGATATATCGTGGTCGTGCCTTTCGCCATGACAGCCGCCATTATGATGTTGGCCGTGCCGGTGACCGAAGCCTCGTCGAGGAGCATGTAGGTGCCCTTTAGGCGGTAGCCATGAATCTGGTAGACGTTGCGAGTCTCGTCAAACACGAACTTGGCGCCGAGGTTCTTGAACCCGAGGAAATGGGTGTCAAGGCGACGGCGCCCTATCTTGTCGCCACCGGGCTTGGCCACGGTAGCCTTGCCGAAACGACCGAGCAGCGGCCCGTACATCAGCACCGAGCCACGCAGACGAGAGCATTTCTTCACGAACTCCACGCTATCGAGGAAGTCCAGGTTCACGTCATCGGCCTGGAACGTGTAGTCGTGACGGTCGTTGCGCGTCACCTTCACGCCCACGTCCTGCAACAACTTTATGAGGTTGTTCACGTCCAGAATGTCTGGCACGTTGGTTATGCGCACTGGCTCAGAGGTGAGCAGCGAGGCGCATATCACCTCCAGCGCCTCGTTTTTGGCGCCTTGCGGTGTGATGGTTCCCTCCAGTTGATGTCCACCTTCTATTATGAATGACTCCATAAGTCCTGTTTATTTTTTCTTGCGTTTCTTGCCATTGTTGGTTGGCGCCAAGGCCCGCATGTCCACTCGCTCAAACTTGAAATGGTCGAGGTCGAGCTGTATCTTCCCGTCGGTGAAGTTGGCAAGGTCGCTCGCCACCTTCTCGTCGTCGCAAAGCCCATGTCCCCATTGCACGAGATCACGCTTCATCTGGTTGGCCGTGAGCGCCATCAGCTGGTCGCGCTCCTCGCCTGGCTCCATGGTCTTCAGCTTGCCGAGAAGCTCAAAGACCAGCTTGCCATAGTGGCGCACCGGTATCGTGCCCGTCTCATGCTTGAGCGGTTGTGGCTTCTCGCTTATCACCTTTGCCTTGGATATGTCGACGGGCCAGTCTATGTCGAGCTTGAAGTCGCTTATCAACGCGAGCTGGTTCCAAAGCTTCTGCTTATAGTTGTCGGTCTGCGTCAGCTGTGGGTTCATCTGCTCCATGGTGTCTATTATGGCGTAAGCGCAGCGCAGGCGCGCGTCACGGTCGGGCAGGGTCATGCAATAGTTGACCATTTTCTGTATCTCGCGCCCATATTCCGGCAACACGAGTTTCTCACGCTGGGTGTTATAGTCTAAACCTTGGATGTTCATCAAACGAAATTATGGATTATGTGTTTAAAGGAGCTTGCGAGGCAGCTTTGCCACGAAATTCTTCAAGTAGAAAGGCACGAAGTAGGCCACGTCCTCAAACTTTTGCTCCGCCATGCGCTTCTCGGCCAGCGGCATCATGTTCTTTGCCAATGGCTCAATGCCCTCGATGAATCGGGCGTTGGGGTGCGTTATCACCTCCTTGCACTTGCTGGCTCCGTCGCCGAAGAAATACACGGGGCCCTTGTCGAGCCACTCCTTATACGTGTCGGCTTCCACCACGTCGGCGTGGATGGGGCGCACCTCGTGCAGCGAGCGGTCGAAGAGTTGGGCATACACTTCCATGCGTCGGGCGTCGAGCATCGGGCAGAGCAAAGCGTTCTCCTCCTCCACCATCTCACGCAAGAGCACGGGCACACAGAGAATCTCGAGTGTGGGCACGCCCAAGAGCTTGAGGCCACGGCCATAGCAAATGCCCTTAGCCATGCTCACGCCAATGCGCAAGCCGGTGTAACTGCCCGGGCCACAACTCACGGCAACGGCATCGAACGGGATGGCATGGTTGTCGGTAAACGACAACGCCTCGTCAACAAAAGAGCCTAAACGCTCTGCATGGTTGGGTCCAGAGTGATCCTCCTTCTCAAAAATGCAAGCACCGTCCTGGCTTACAGCCACAGAACAAACATTCGTGCTTGTCTCAATATTCAATATACAAGACATACTTATACGCGTATTATGTCGATAATATTCTTAATAAAGTGCAAATTTACTCCTTTTTCCATCCAATTTTGTACTTTTGCAGAAATTTAACGCACAAATAAATATGATACTCTCTATGACGGGCTACGGCAAGTCCGTAGTGGTTTACAAAGACAAGAAAATCAACGTTGAGATAAAGTCTCTCAACAGCAAGGCCCTTGACCTCTCAGCGCGTGTCGCTCCTCTTTATCGCGAGAAGGAGATGGAGATAAGGCAGTATATCGCGAAAAAGCTCTCACGCGGCAAGGTCGACTTCGCTCTCTGGACGGAGAAAGACACCGTGGTAGATGCCACGCCTGTCAACGCGGCCCTCGTGGAGGACTACTACAAGCAGCTGAAAGCCATTTCCGAAAAGGTGGGCATACCTGAGCCAGCCGACTGGTTCAGCACGCTGACCCGCATGCCCGACGTGCTCACCAGGACCAATGTCGAAGAACTGAGCGACGAGGAATGGGAAGTGGTGAAAGGAGCGATAAAGCAGGCCGTAGACAACCTCGTGGCTTTCCGCAAGCAGGAAGGCGCCGCGCTGGAGAAGAAGTTCCACGAGAAGGTGGACAACATAGAGAAGCTGCTCCACAGCATTGAGCCTTACGAGAAGAGCCGCGTGCCGAAAATAAAGGAGACCATAATAAAAGGCCTGGAGCAAATCCCGGAAGTGCAATACGACAAGAACCGCCTTGAGCAAGAGCTTATCTATTATATCGAGAAACTCGACATCAGCGAGGAGAAGCAGCGCCTGGCCAACCACCTGAAATATTTCCGCGAGACCATGGCCGAGGAGCAACCCAACGGCAAGAAGCTCGGGTTCATAGCGCAAGAGATGGGTCGCGAGATCAACACCACAGGCTCGAAGAGCAACCAGGCCGAGATGCAAAACATCGTGGTGAAGATGAAGGACGAGCTGGAGCAGATAAAGGAGCAAGTGCTCAACGCATTGTAAACTTATTGTTTAACGTCTTTAATCACAAGAATTGACATGACTGGCAAGCTGATAATCTTTTCCGCCCCGAGCGGGTCTGGAAAGAGCACCATCGTGCAGTGGCTGATGAGCGAGCACCCCGAGCTGAGCCTCGCCTTTTCCATCAGCGCTACCACGCGCGCCCCACGCGGCACCGAGAAGAACGGGGTTGAGTATCTGTTCCTCACGCCTGAGGAATTCAAGGACAAGATAAGCCACGACGAGTTCCTGGAATACGAGGAGGTTTACGCCAATCGCTTCTATGGCACGCTGAAGTCGCAGGTGGAGAGCCAGACCGAGAAGGGCGAGAACGTGGTGTTCGACGTTGACGTGAAAGGCGGATGCAACATCAAGAAGCATTATGGCACGCGGGCGTTGAGCATCTTCGTACAGCCGCCATCGATAGAGGAGCTCAGGCGGAGGCTCGTGCATCGCGCCACCGACGCACCGGAGGTGATAGAGCAGCGATTGGCAAAGGCCGCTTACGAACTGACATTCGCCAAGGAGTTTGACCACATTGTTGTCAACGACGACTTGGAGAAGGCAAAGCAAGACACTTACCGCCTCGTCAGCGACTTCCTTAAAGCTTAACCCGACGATGACCATAAGCCAGCCGCGCCGCATAGGCATCTTCGGGGGCAGTTTCAACCCCATACACGTGGGACACATAGGCCTGGCGAGGCAAATCCTCGGCCTCGCCCACCTCGACGAGGTTTGGTTCTTGGTGTCGCCGCTGAACCCTTTCAAGAAGGCGGCGACCGACCTTCTCGACGATGACAAGCGGCTCGCCATCACACGGATAGCCCTCGAGGGGGAGAGGGGGCTCATGGCTTCCGACTACGAGTTCCGCCTGCCCAAGCCTTCTTACACCTGGAACACGCTGCAACATCTCAAGGCTGACCATCCCGACTGTCAATTCACACTCATCATAGGGGCTGACAACTGGCTCTCGTTCAGCCGTTGGGCAAGACCCGACTATATTCTTTCCAATTGCGACATCGCCGTCTACGCGCGACCAGATTGCGACATCGACACGGCCACGCTGCCCCACAACGTGCGGCTATACGATACCAAGCTATACGAAATAAGCAGCACCAAGATAAGGGATAACGTCAAACGAGGCTTGCCCATCACGGGCATGGTGCCAAGCCGCGTGGAAGGCATGGTAAAGGAAGCTTATGGCGCATAGGGATTTTTTTAGGGGCTTCCGGAATTTAGAGTGATGCCTTGTGTATCAAAATATTTTACAAATGGTCGTCTGAGAATCGTTTTTTTTCAACCAAGCAGTCTCTTGGCTGGAAATGACGCGATTATGGGTCGTTTTGGTAAATAGCTGATTATCAATAGATTACATTTTTAGCGGTTTCGTAGTGTCGCAAAATCGCTAAAATGGCATCGCCGTTACAGTGCAATCGCGTTGCCGTTACAGTGAAACGGCGATGCGATTACGGTGTAACGGCGATGCGATTACGGTGTAACGGCAACGCGATTGCACCGTAACGGCAACGGTTTTTCAGAAAAAAGCCGCCGACGGTGCTGCCGGGGGGCACCTCGAAGCCGCTTTTCCGCTCTATTTGCCCCTGTTTTCAAGTGTTAAATTTCGGCAATAATATTTTACATTTTATCTCGCTGACGCTTTGCATGACGCGGGTAGTGGCCGCGCTGTTTCGTCTGCTTTGCAGGGTGCGGCCCCTGCAAAGCACTACGGTAATGCCTAATTCCGGAAAAACCTAAAATAATGGTCAAAGACCATAACTGTTTGGACATATTTTTGTAACTTTACGGCAAATATAATGGTTGTGCCATGTTAGAGCCGAAAAGAGTACCATATGGAGTGTCTGACTTTGAAAGGGTAATACGTGAGAATCAGTATTACGTAGACAAGACCATGTATATCCCGTTGTTGGAGAATCAACCCGACAACCTGATATTCATACGTCCTCGCCGTTTTGGCAAGAGCCTGTTTCTCAGCATGCTCGAGACTTACTACGACTGCAAGAAGAAGGACCAGTTCCAAGAGATTTTCGGGGAGCTGTGGATTGGCAGCCATCCCACTCCACTTCAAGGACAGTTTCAAGTGCTTACGCTCGACTTCTCACAAGTGGGAGGTAATATCAACAACCTTGAAGAGCGTTTCAACTCATATTGCGGCATTTGCTTCGACAGTTTTGTCAATAGATACGCAGAGTCATACAAAGACATTATTGAAAAGGGCGTGTATGAGACGAAAGTAGCGTCTGAAAAGCTTGCCATGATTCAAAAGTGCGCAAAGGAAAACGGATACCAACTCTATCTCATCATCGACGAATACGACAACTTCACCAATACGGTGCTCAATGAGCAAGGCGAAGAAGTGTACCACGCCATGACCCATGCCAGCGGCTTCTACCGAGATTACTTCAAGAAGTTCAAGGGCTCGTTCACCAAGATATTCATGATGGGCGTCAGCCCTGTAACGCTCGACGACGTGACAAGCGGCTTCAACATCGGCTGGCATATATCAACCAAACCTGAGTTTGACAAGATGCTGGGCTTCAGCACAGAAGATGTACGAGCCATGTTTACCCGTTATCGTGATGCGGGACAAATACCGGCAGACAGCGACATCGAGGCAATGATAGCAGAAATCAAGCCGTGGTATGACAACTATTGCTTCTCAGAGGCATGCTTAAACAGCAAGGTCAGGGTCTTCAATTGCGATATGGTGTTATATTATCTCCGTAATTACATGGACGATGGTAAAGCCCCAAAACAGATGATAGACCCAAACACGAAGACCGACTACAACAAGATGAAGCGACTGCTCCAGCTCGACAAGCTGGACGGCAACCGCAAGGGCATCATCCGCAGGATTACGGAGGAAGGAAGCATCGTGACAAACCTGTACGAGACATTCCCCGCAAGCGACATCGTGAAGCCGGAGTTTTTCCCAAGCTTGCTCTTCTATTACGGCATGCTCACCATCAAGGACTCTTTCGGCGACATGCTGGTGCTTGGAATACCCAACAACAACGTCCGCCGTCAATATTATGGCTATCTGCAAGAGCAATACCAAGACATCAACCACATCAATCTGAACGATTTCGGATATATGATGACTTGCATGGCCTTCTATGGCAAATGGGAAGACGTGTTGGGGTTCATGTCAAAAGCCTATGCCGAGGTAGCCTCCGTGCGCGACGGCATCGAGGCGGAACGCAACCTGCAAGGATTCTTCATGGCATACCTCTATCTGAGCAACTATTATATCACGGCACCGGAACTGGAGCTGAACCACGGCTATTGCGACTTCTTCCTCTTGCCCGACCTGACCCACTACCCTACCAAGCACAGCTACATCATCGAACTGAAGATGCTGCCTGCCAAGGACTATGAGACCAAGGCCGAAGCGCAATGGCAAGAGGCGGTAGGGCAAATAAACCGTTATGCGGCCGCGCCGAGAATAGAAGCGCTGCGCCAAGGCACGACCCTGCACAAGATAATAGTGCAATTCGCGGGGTGGGAAATGAAGAGGATGGAGGATGTATGAATTTCATGTTTATGTACCAAAAATGAGAATTACAAAGATTAACCCGAGATACGAGCACTGGAGAAGTTTCATAGGGAGCGTCCCTGATATTTTCGAGCAAGAGGGCAAGGAGATATACAACAAGCGCAACCTCATAAAGATGCTGACGGCCCCAGACGGGACAGCCGTGAACGTGAAACGCTATCACGTACCACATGGCCCCAACCGCCTCGTATATTCATGGGGAATAAGGAAGCCAAAATGCCAACGGGCTTTTGACTATCCCATGATATTGAAAAACAAGGGAATAGAGACCCCAGAGCCGATTGCCATAATCGAAGAGAGGAGCTGGCTTGGCTTGTTGGGATATAGCTACCTGATAACCATGCAATGCGACTATGGCCACACGCTCTATGAAGTGGGCGACGCAAAGGCTGGCACCTACGAGACACTTGCCAAGGCCTTGGCGCATTTCGCGGCAAAAATCCACAACGGCAACGTGCTTCACAAGGACTTCACTCCTGGCAATGTGCTGTGGAAACAAGACGACGAGGGATTCCACTTCTCGCTCGTGGACATCAACCGCATGCACTTCGGCCAAGTGAGCGCAAAGCAAGGACTCTACAACCTGCGGAAATTTTGGGGGCCAAAGGAGTTTATCAGGATTATGGTCACGGAATATGCCTTGCTGCGCAACCTTGACGTGGGCAAGTCGGTGGATTATGTAATGAGGGAACGTGCCAAGTTCTGGACCAAATACGGCAGAAAGCATGAGATACCATTCAAATTGGAACTATAAGCATATGGAACAACATAGGTTATGTTACATCAGCCGCAACTATTATAACCTCACATCAGCGGGCAACAAGGCAAAGACCGACAACGAGGACACGCTCATGGAGATGGGGGCTGTCAATCTCGGCCTTCATCGCACGGTTCACGACAGCAAGATATTGGCCTTCTTCCTCGACTTGGCAGGCATCATCCGAGCTTGCTTCTTGCTAAGGAAAGGTGACGTACTTTTCTTGCAATATCCAGTAAAGAAATATTTTTCTTTCCTGTGCGATGTGGCAAGACGGAAAGGGGCAAAGACCGTATCGCTAATCCATGACCTCGGTTCCTTTCGCCGAAAGAAACTCTCCATACAGAAAGAGATAAGCCGTCTGTCACATAGCGACTACATCATAGCGTCCAACGAGAACATGAAAAGTTGGCTCTTGGCTCATGGATTAGAGAAGCCTATAGGCTCGTTGGGGCTCTTCGACTATCGTTCGCTTTCCTTCCATGAACCGCAAGCTTCGTCCTCCGACACGACCCTGAACCCCACCATCGTATATGCCGGAGCGCTTAGCATGCGCAAGAACTCCTTTTTGGTAGAACTCACCAAGAGCCTCAGCGCTTGGAGCCTAACCATTGTCGGAAACAAGGAAGGCTTGCGGGGACTTGAGGACAACCCTCACGTCACCTATAGAGGTTTCTTGCCATCAGAAGAATTCATATCCCACGTTGACGCCGACTTCGGCTTGGTGTGGGACGGCGACTCACTCGACACCTGTTCTGGCGAATACGGCAACTACCTTCGCTTGAACTCGCCCCACAAGGTCTCGTTCAACCTCCGCGCCGGCTTGCCTGTCATTGTTTGGAAAGAGTCTGCCGTGGCGCCAATCATCAAGAAATACGGGTGTGGCATTGCCGTAGGCTCGTTGAAAGAACTTGACAACATATTGCCAAGACTTTCGCAAGAAGACTACTCCGATATGCAAGAAAGGGCAAGACAGATGGCAATGAGATTAAACCAAGGATATTTCCTGAAAGAAGCCTTGCGAATCGCGACAAGCTCCATGTAGCGTTGAAACCTTCGCAAAAAGACGGATAGCCGTCATAGCCTTTTAATTTTTCATAAATTATACCCTTAAGTATAATACCTTGGGGTATAATTTAGTAACTTTGCAGAAAATCAGCTTGTTTGTTTATGAACAAGATACCTTTCGAGTATGGTTCTATCGCGGAAGACGAGTACTTCATCGACCGTATAGAAGATCGCAGAGACCTCAAGACTTTTCTTGGAGGATGCGTCAACGTAATGCTGATCTCTCCAAGAAGATTGGGTAAGTCGTCGACACCAATGCTGATATGTTCATTGCCGACATTGACGGCATGCCCGCTTCCCAAATAGCTTTCCTACATGCCGTATGCATGGGGGGGACCAACCTCAATGCACGGCAAGTAGTGGCGGAATATGGCTTAGGTGCTCCTCGCACCATCACCAAGAACAAGAAGACGCTTGTGGATAGAGACTTCATCGGAAAATCGGGCGAAGGCTTCAAGATTGTTGACCCCGTCTTCGAACTTTGGTTCAAGCGAGAATATTGCAACATCCTGCCTTAAACACAATGGAATGACCCGGAAACCTCCGCAAGGGCTGGGCATCGGCAGGTAAATATATAATTCTTATTAACATAACTGTTTAACAGCATGAAATACGTATTGGTTGACTTGACACGCTATCAAGAGAAATGTGGATTTGGGGAAATAGCCAACAACGTAGGAGAATATCTCAAGCGTGGCATCATTGACGGTATTCATTTCACGGTTCTTATGACGGAGAAGTACAAGGGTATCTTGGGAGACGACGTGGATTATGTCACCGTAGAGCATCTGGACAAGGATCTCAAGGCCTTAGGACACCTAATAGACTTATGGCACACCACCGACCAACTATTCATAGCTCGGCGTCATGCAAAGGGCATGATCAATCTTCTCACCGTACACGACTTAAACTTCCTCAAGGAGAAAAAAGGCATACACCGCATCAAGAATTTGTTGAAACTCAGATGGTTCATCAAACGCTCGGATTATGTCACCGTCATTTCTGAATATGTAAAACAAGATTTACTCAAACACGTAAATATAGGGGATAAGCCTCTTAGGGTCATCTATAATGGAATACAAGACACCACCGAAGAGGCACAGACACGACCAGGCTTCGTGAATGCAAACGACAGGTTCTTTTTCACCATAGGTCAAACTCGAAAGAAGAAGAACTTTCACCTATTGATACCCATGATGAAGTACTTCCCTGAACATAAACTATTTATATGTGGGAAAAAACGCACGAGTTACTTCAAGGAGCTAAACGAAATAAAAGAACGTTGCCATGCCGACAATGTCATAATGACGGGTGAGATTACCGATGAAGAACGCAATTGGATGTATGCCCATAGCGAGGCTTTCTTGTTTCCAAGCCGACTGGAGGGATTTGGCCTCCCCGTTCTTGAGGCAATGCGCTATAATTGCAAGGTCTTCTCGTCTCGATTCACCAGCTTGCCTGAGGTTTGCAAGAATCACGCAAGCTACTTCGACTCTTTCGAGCCGGAAAACATGGCAAAAACCGTGAAAGAAGGACTGGCAGCCTGGGACAAGAACGGTGAGGAGGCTCTTGCCGCAAAAGAATATTCCATGGGCTTCAATTACGACAAATACATAAGGCAATACCTTGAATTGTACAAGGAATTGCTTCATTTGAAGTGAAAATCATCATTCAGGTATGCTCTTTTCTATCTTTTGAAAAGAGCATATCTTAAAACATGAAGTTGATGACGAATCCAAATCTCGACTTTTCTCCCAAATTTTCTCTTTCGCCAGCTTCCGTATATACGGTGAATGCCAAAAGTGTATTTGTCTATCTTATACTTGTTTCGAGGGGCGAAGAAATGAGTAGGATAAATCTTTATCTCGCCCAAATCCTGGAAAGTGTCTTCGCGCCGATACCCAAATTTCTTCTCTGCGATGCGAGCCATGACAAGAGGGGAAATGGTATTATTCAACGTGCCATCCTCGTTACGATAATGTGTCGACTGATAATGCTCAAACACTGCCTTGCACAATGAGTTGCCCGCTTCTCCCATAAAGAATGCAGCCTGAAGCCCAAACTCCCTGTTGTCAGCATCAACTTTCTCGTTAAATGTCATGAAGCCAGTGTCGGGCACGAAATCATCGAATCGCTTGAACAGGAAAATATCACTGTCCATATACAAGCCGCCATATTTATATACCGCGTAGAATCTTACTGCATCCGCGGCAAAAGCCCAACGCTTTTCCTCTAATGCCTCGTCTATAAACTGGCAACCAATGGCCTTGGCTTCCTTGTATCCCCACAATTTTATTTCATAATCGGGGATAACGCGCTTCCACGAATCCAAACAGACCTTTATCTCCACAGGATAAGGGTCATTGCTAAACCAGCAAAGGTGAATGAGTTTTGGTATCATCTCTATTATTCTCTTTTTCTGCAAAGGTACGAAAAACTATCCAAATAGCAATCCAGAAATATTTGCCATACTCAATTATGTTTAGTACTTTTACACCCATACACAATATAAGCTTTAACATTTATTGTTTATCTTGCATGCAAGATTATGGAAACAAGGATATTATAATATATAGAAAGTAAGAAGTAAAGAAAGAACAAGAAGTAAAAAGAAAGTAATATAAAAGGATTAAAGCAGTTATGAATAAGAAGCAATTGAAAATTGTAACAGGAGTAGCAATTGCAGTTCTAATCGTATCCATCATTCCAGTATTCTGGATAGGACAATATTTACACCCATTTTCAGATGACTATGTCTTTGGAGCAGAGGTCTATAAGATATGGAATGCCACGCATTCTATAAGCGCCTGCATCCAGGGAGCGTGGAATGTGGCTGTCAATATGTATCATATATGGCAGGGCACCTATTCAGCCTGCTTCCTCATGGCTTTACAGCCGGGAGCATTTGGTGCCTACTGGATTGTTCCAATCCTTCTTGCTTCAAGTCTCATCATGTCAACCTATGCGTTGCTATACCTGATTATGAGGAAGTTGCTGCATACCACCCGAACTGAGTTCCTGCTAGTATCCTCCGTTTTTGCGCTCATCAACTTACAGTTTGTTGATTCTGCATACGATGCTTTCTATTGGTATAATGGTGCCATGTACTACACCCTATACTTCAGCATGTCACTATGCCTGGCATCCTTGCTGATAGCATATCATTTATCCGGCAAAATACAAAAGTGTTTTGTCGGCATCCTGGCTGTGCTCCTCACCATCTTCATTGCCGGAGGTAATTTTGTATCGGGCTTTGGAACTGCAGCAATCCTTTTCATCGCCATTGCCATCACCTACCTGGAGAAGAAGAAATTACCGAAATTCCTCACCTGCATTATGCTGGTTTATCTGGCAGCCTTCTCCTTCAGCATCCTGGCTCCAGGAAACGCCTTCCGTGAGTTGGCGGTAGAAGAATCACATCCAAACATCATCGCTGCCATCGGAATCACCCTGAGCAAAAGCATTGGCTTTATCGGCGACAGATTCATCAGTCTGATGTCGTTGACTTTTGTTACTCTGATTCCTATCATAAACAGACTGGCTCGCAAGTCACAGTTCAAGTTCTCACATCCGTGGCTCTGCCTCATCATTACATTGGTTATATACTGTTCCTTCTTTTTCCCACATTGCTATGCCATGGGATACGAGGGTCCGAACAGAGTGAAGAATATCTATGCCTATGCCTTGTTCTGGTTCATACTCACCAATATGTTCTACCTCTCAGGTGCCTTGGCACGAAAGGCAGAAGCTCAGGCTCCTCTAAGTTCTGCCATATATCAGTTTATTGATGCTGCCAGAAGCAAATACAACAAGACATTCCAATATTCATATATCTATGCCATCATCATATATGCGCTGATTGTTGTCGTGAAGCCATCTACTTCCAACCGCACCCTCAGCCTCTTGGTTAAAGGCAAGATACAGGCCAGCGATAAGGAGATGAAAGAAAGAGAAGAGATTCTGAGTTCACACAGCAATGCCGTTACTGAATTGAAACCTCTGATTACCAAACTTCCTTCAGATACTCATTATGATGCATTGCCAGATCCGGGCTATTGGGTAAACCAGGCCATTGCCTTATATTATGGCAAGAAGGAAGTATTTACTACATCTAGCTATAATATAAATAATGAGAATATTTACCTCATGAAACATTACAAGAAGGATGTAGGACCTAGAAACTTGAAATATAGATCTTTCAGAGAGCAGGATAAAAATCCGGTGAATCTCACTCAACAAACGAAAAGATACCAGAAAGGTTCCATCGCATTGTTGAAATAATCCACTCCCTTGCCATCTTGCTATATAGCTATATACAAAAAGTTTCAAGTCTTACCTTCTTCCTCTTTAGAAAAGAAGGTAAGACTTGGATTTTTTTATGAGATATTCTATAACTCCAGTTTAACCCAAATCGGTCATTAGGATTTCTCTGTGTCGTACGGCAAAGAGAAATCCTAATGACCGATTTGGGATAAAGCAAGGCTGCGCCAACTTCGCGCGCCTTTGGGGTCCGAAAAGGTTTATAGAGATTCTTGTTGCCGAATACGCGCACCTGCGTAAGTTCGATGAGCAAGAGGCCATCGGCATTGCAATGTACAGCCGCCGAAAATTTTGGACAAGGTAACGCCACAAGGTGAAATTCAAACTGGAACTGTGATTGTTCAGTTGAGGAGATATTTACGGAGAAACGTCTTTACCCACAGCCCATAGAGTTCCTTGTGGTCCTTGAAACTCTTGGCATGTGCCGAGCCATGAAACACCACGAGCATCTTTGGTGCTGGCTTGGCGGCGTATAATGGATAAACCATGCGTGTCGGCACAAAGTCATCGTTGCCACCATGTATGAAAAGCATAGGCTTGCGACACTTCGTGACTTGCCTCATCGGCGACGCCTCACCAAACGACCAGCCATAGCCAACCTTGCATAGCGCAGAAGCCGTGTAGAGCAACGGGAAGTCGGGAAGCCCGAACATTTGACCCAATTGATAGCTGAACTCATCCCAAGCTGACGTGTAGCCACAGTCTTCTACGAAACACTTTATATAGTCGGGCGTATTCTCACCAGCCACATTCATTGTCGTGGCCCCGCCCATAGACCATCCATGTATCACGATTCTCGCATGGCCGGTGGAGTCCCTGAACATGTTATCGGCTATCACCGCCCATCTCAACACGTCGTCACGGTCGTTCCACCCCATCTGCATTGCCTTTCCGCCACTCTTCCCGTTGGCATGCAGGTCTGGCACCAGCACGTTCATGCCAAGCTCTCGGTTATAGAAGCAGGCGAATTGAAGCATGCCAACGGCACAGTCGGTATACCCTGGGATGACAATGGCCGTGAGGGCGGTCTTGCGCGGTGCCTTTACAAAGAGCGCGTGCAAGCGTGTGCTGTCGGCGAGAAAAAGTCCCGTGCGCTTGTTTGCCATGGTCACGAAGGTGTCGCGAAGGGCCTTGTGGCTGCTCACGGAGTCGAGCCAAGTGACTATCCACGGATAGCGTTCACGCATCATGGCGTACTGCCCGGCATAGTCGCGCCCCTTGTTGTTAGCCGGGTGTAGGGCGAAACTCAACAAATAAACGCTTCCACCAATTACGGCGGCCATCATCAAAACCACCAACGCCAAAGACAATCTCAGCGCGTGTTTCCTATTCAGTTTCATATGTTTCCTCACTGTTGTTCTTATTTCGCAAAGTTACGAATATGCCAGTTTCATAAAACAGGATAACAAAACCATAATGAGCAAGAAACAACTAAGTCTACCGTGGCAGGGAAGAGATTGAAGCAAGTTTCACCCCCTCCACTACACAAGAGTCTCCCCGCATGCTTTTGGCACGCTGCAAGAGAGAGGTCGGCCCTGGCAACTTGAAGTTTATCCAGTTTAGATAAATAGCCTTGCTCACTTCACCTTCGCCTTCTCGGCGTTTCTCAACCCCGTGACGTTGGTCATGAAGGCCTTTGCCGAGCCAAACTTCAGGTGCAGGTCAAGGCGGACGGGTATGTGGTTTTCATCGTCCGACACGAAGAAGTCAACTATCTTCTCCCACTTGTTGCTGTCGTCGTCCTTGTCCATGTAAGCCAGTTTAAGGCAGCGGTAAGTGTGTCCGTTGTCGGCCTTTATGTTCACTACGCCTTGATAGCGCAGCTGCGCGGCATAAACCTTCCTTCCATCCACTATCGGGAAGTTGACGGCATAGCCTTTCTTCCATCCCGTGGGATTGAATGAGCGCGCGCGCATGAAGATGCTCATCATGTCGTAAACACATTCGTTGAGCGTGTGTTGCGACCTAGAATTAGTGCCGTCGTGCTTCAACCTGTGCTGCTTCACGTGGCACTTGCCGTTTGGATAGGTGTAATACACCTCGTCCACCGTGTAGCGCTTGCCCTCCTTGGCTCCCTTGCGATAGTAGAGCGGTGCCATGTCGAGCGTGTTGTAGCACAGCAGCGTGTCGCGTAGCACGAAGAAGCGGTCGGCGCGCTTGTTGCCTCTCGTTATCAAGCTTCCCTTGTAAGCCTGCTTGCCAAGGAACCTTGTCTGGTCAATGTCGAAGGAGGCGGTACCCACCTTCACCCAAACAAACTTCCAGTTGAAATAAAGGTTGTAGGAAAGTCGCTCGCCCGACTTGAACGCCGTGTTGCGGAACGTGCACTGCGCCGAGGCCGACACCGAGAAAAGCGCGAGCAATGAGAGAAGCGATATCTTAATACGTCTTGTTGCTTGTGTCATCTTGTTTTCCTGATAAGTCATTGTCATTATTATCCTTAAATTAAAAAACAATTATCATTATCGCCTTTGTCAAAGCTTCGGTACATACTGTATGCCGAGCTTTTTGGCACGGTCGAGGTTCTTGTGCTGTATGGTCTTCTGCTTGTCGGCCTTCTGCTTTGTTATGGCCTCCGGCTTTTGCCGCCACAGCTGTCTCGCCGTTGGGTCCCACGTGAGCGTGAGGTCCCACTTTTCCTTGCATTCTATCACATCCGGGTCATAATACACCTCCTCAGGCTCCACGCCCTTGTCGTAGTCGCCAGTGTCCCAACGGTGATTGTCGTTGGCGTCCACTATCACGCGCATGTAGTATTTCCCGGCCTTGAGATAATAGAACTCCGCCTGGCCATTGTCGGTGTATGCCTCCTTCACCGTCTTGCCCGAACCGTCGAGCAACTGGGCTATGACATGCTTTCCGCTCATGCCCGACAGGGTCATCAATATGGAAGCGTAAGAGTCGTTGGGGCGCACCTTCAGCCCAAGCTTAAGCTTTTTCGACACCTCGCCATACAAGGAGGCGAACGTGGCGCTGTCGGCCTCGAGGCTGTACTCCATTCCCGGCCTCCACTCGGCGAGCAACCGGTAACTCCTGCTGTCTATCTTGCGCAGCTCATAGCGTTCGGCATACCAAAGCGAGTCGTTCTCGGGATGTGAATAAAGGTGTATGTGTGCGGTGTCCACCGGCACCAACGGCACGTCGCTGCTTATAGTCACGTTTTGGTCAGGATCCATGTCGCCGGAAGGCGTTATCTTCAGTTTCAGTTCCTCACGCGGCATCACGCTGTCGTAGTCCAAGCCTTTCTTTTTCCTCTTTTCCTGCTCCTTCTGCCAGGCCTTCAGCTTTTTCTCGGCGTCTTTCACGCGTTTCTCATACGAGGTCTTGGCAATGAGCTGGAGCGTGTCTACCTGCTCGCGCAGCACGCCCACGGTGTCGGTGATGTTGTGCACCACCTGCATCCTCAGCGTGTCTTGGTTCACGAGGGCGGTGTCGCGAAGCCAATACACTATGGTATCGCGCTTTTCCGTAGGCTCCACGAGGAAGGCGTTGTCGGAGTTGAAGTTAAGTCCTGTTATCCTTGGCAGCGCGTTGTCGCCGTAGCTGTAGAACAGCGTGAAATGGTTGGCGTCGGTGCGGTCGCTCTTCACGAGATACCTGTTGGTCAGTATCTCGTTGAAGGCGCGCAGGCAGATGTCATCGGGAAGGAAGTGGGTGTAGCCCGTCACGTTGATGGAGGCTATGTGCAGCGAGTCGGTCCAGATGGTGTCTTGCCGCGTGTCGGCCTTGAACGACGGCTCCACGATGTCGTGGTTGAAAGCCAGCATCTCGCTCTTCTGGTTGAACATGTAGTTGCCATCGGCGTCCTGCAAGGCATACACGCGGTATTTGCCCGGCGCAATGCCCTTTATGGTGAAGTGTCCGCGCGAGTCGGTTCTCGACACCCTCATCATCGGCTTCTTCTGGAATGCCGAGTCGCTGAGGTCGTCGTAGAGTCCCACCAAGATGCCTTTCACGGGTTCCAGGTCTTCTGCCCCGACTACATATCCCGACACTTGCAAGGTGTCGATATGGTCGCCCGTGGAGAAGGTGTAAGCGTAGTCGCCGAGAGGGTTTCCCTCGTTGTTGTCGCTTATGGCGTTGGAGAAGTCGATGGTGTAAGTGGTGTTTGGCTTCAGCGAGTCTACAAGCTGCACGCTTATGCGCTTGCCCTCGCCCTTTATCTCTGGAGCCTCGAGCTGCGGTGGCGACACCACCACGTTTTCCGTGGGGTTGTCTATCTTTATATACTCATCAAAATTGATGAGCACCTTTTTCTTCTTCACGTTTGTCGCCCCTTCGGCGGGATCGGCGCCAATGACCCTTGGCGGTGTCTCGTCGAACCATCCGCCGTCGGGGTTTCCCATGCGCGCGCAACCTTGCAAGAGCAGAAGCATGAGAAAGCCCGCAACCGACAACGCTCCCATGAGCATCGCCGTCCTGCCCTTGTCTATGTTTCGTTTGTTGACAATCATAAAACGTCTGTCAAAGTCTATTTCTGTCTATAACAGTCTATTTCTGTCTATAACAGTCTATTCCAGTCTATCATTGTCTATCATTGCCCCTTGTAGTTGCCGTTAAGCTCAAGCAGCTCGTCCATGTTCTTCCTCGAGTTGCTCAGCCTTGGCACCTTGTGCTGTCCGCCGAGCTTGCCCTTGGCCTTGAGCCATTCCTCAAACAGGTGCGGATGCGCCTTCACCACCTCAAGGTGCTGTAGCGTGACGTCATGGAAGCGCTTGGCCTCGTAGTCGGAGTTGATTTCCTGCAACTTGCTGTCGAGACAATCGGCAAACGCCTTCATGTCGTCGGGCTCCTTCGAGAACTCTATGAGCCACTGGTGGCGGCACTTGGCGTTCTCGTCCATGTAAACCGGGGCGGCGGTGTATTCAAGAATCTGCGCCCCAGTGCGCTCGCAAGCGTAGGCAAGGCCCTTCTCGGCGTTGTCCTGGATGAGCTCCTCACCGAAGGCGTTGATGAAATACTTGGTGCGGCCGGTGATGACAAACTTGTATGGCCGCGTAGAGGTGAAGGTCACCGTGTCGCCTATCATGTAGCGCCACAACCCGCACGAGGTAGATATCACCATGGCGTAGTTCTTGCCGGTCTCCACGGCTTCCAGCGGCACGATGTCGGGGTTAGGCTTGCCCACGTCTTCCATGGGTATGAACTCGTAGAACACGCCATAGTCGAGCATGAGGAGCATGGAATGGTCGTTGGGGTCGTCTTGTATGCCGAAGAATCCCTCCGAGGCGTTGTAAGTCTCCATGTAGTGCATCTTCCGCGACGTGATTATCTCCTCGTACTGCTTGCGGTATGGCTCAAATGCTATGCCGCCATGGAAGAAGACCTCAAGGTCTGGCCACACGTCCTCGACGTGCTTCTTGCCCGACAGCTCCAGCATCCTCACGAGCACGCTCAGCATCCACGATGGCACGCCCGATATGTTGGTCACGTTCTTGCCCATGCACTCACGGGCTATGCGGTCGCGCTTCAGCTCGAAGTCGGAGAGCAAGGCGGTGCGCTTCTTGGGCACGCGGAAGAGGTTGACCACGGGGTTGATGTTCTCTATCAATATGGCTGAGAGGTCGCCCACGAGCGAGCCTTCCACGTTGTAGTTGGGCGAGTGGCTTCCGCCGAGGATGAGCGACTTGCCGTCGAACAGGCGGCTGTCGGGATTGTTGCGCAGGTAGAGCGCCACCACGTCGGAGCCGCCCTTGTAGTGGATGTTGTGAAGTCCGGCCGACGACACGGGTATGAATTTCGACTTGTCGTTGGTCGTGCCCGACGACTTGGCGTACCATCTCACCAGTCCCGGCCACAGCACGCTTGACTCGCCGTGGCGCATGCGGTCTATGTCGCCTTTCAGCTCTTCATAAGTGTTTATGGGCACGCTCTTCATGAAGTCGTCGTAGCCTTTGATGTTCACAAACGCGTGCGAACGGCCATATTCCGTGTCGCGTCCCTTGGAGACAAGGTAGTTCAACACCGAGCGTTGCAGTTGCTCGGGTTCAGTGAAGTGCTTCTCGAGCTCTTTCTGTCGGGGGCTGAAAAACTTACTTGCTATCTTTGTAAGACTCATTTTGACAAATCAATACTATTATGGTGTGCAAATTTAAGCTAAAAGAACGACAATGACAAAAAAATTCTCATGTTTATGGTTTTGGCACATTTTATTGTAGTAACTTTGTGTCATATTCCATGAAATAACAATAAAGGAAAAACTGTACAACTTTTTTTTAATCTCATGAAAAACATTAAGCACACTATCGTCTCCGTGTTGCTTTTGCTCGTAGCGGTGGTTACCGCGAACGCGCAAATGCCCATCAAGACGATACCAGTGGACACGGCTTTCCGCATCGGCAAGCTGCCTAACGGACTGACCTACATCATCCGTCACAACAATTGGCCGGAGCACCGCGCCAATTTCTACATCGCGCAAAAGGTGGGTTCGCTCGAGGAGAACGAGGACCAGCGCGGTCTCGCCCACTTCCTCGAGCACATGGCCTTCAACGGCTCCGACCACTTCAAGGGCAACGACCTCATTGAGTGGTGCCGCTCAAAGGGCATTGAGTTTGGCCGCGACCTCAACGCCTACACTTCGATAGACCAAACGGTCTACAACATCGACAACGTGCCCACCACGTCGGCCTCGACCCTCGACTCGTGCCTGCTCATCCTGCGCGACTGGTCGTGCGGCCTGCTGCTGGAGCAAGACGAGATCGACAAGGAGCGTGGCGTCATACACGAGGAGTGGCGACTGCGCACGTCGGCGCAGAGCCGCATGCTGGAGCGCAACCTCGAGAAGCTATACCCAGGCTCCAAGTACGGCAAGCGCTACCCCATCGGCTTGATGTCGGTGGTTGACAACTTCAAGCGCAAGGAGCTCGTGGACTATTACCACAAGTGGTATCACCCAGACCACCAGGGCATCATCGTGGTGGGCGACGTCGACGTGGACAAGACGGAAGCGGAGATAAAGAAGCTCTTCGGAGGCATCAAGAACCCCGACAACGAGGCGAAGATAGTGGAGGAGCCAGTGCCCGACAACGCCGACCCTATCGTCATCATCGACAAGGACAAGGAGTATCAGCAGTCGGTGGTGATGCTGATGATGAAGCACGACACCGATCCCGACTCAATAAAGCAGAGCATAGAGTACACACTCTCGCAATACGTGAAGCAGGCCGCCTTAGGCATGCTGTCAACACGCTTCGCCGAGGCCGCGCAGAAGGCTGATTGCCCGTTCGTGGGCGCGTCGGCCGGCGACGGCAACTACATTTTCGCCAAGACGAAAGACGCCTTCTCGCTCAACGTGGCGCCAAAGGACATGGGCAAGACGGCTGACGCCGTGAAGGCCGCCTACCTCGTGGTGAAACAGGCTGCCGACCATGGCTTCACGGCCACGGAATACGCACGCTTCAAGGAGTCGATGCTCTCCTCGCTCGACAAGATGTGGGAAGGCCGCGACAAGCGCAGCAACACGTCGTTCTACAACCAGGCACTCGGATGGTTCCTCAGCAACGAGCCTATGCCTTCGTTGGAGTTCAACTACAAGATGATGAAGCAGGTCGTGCCAATGATTCCGCTGGAGGCCATCAACCAGGTGCTGCCGCAGCTCGTGGCAAAGAGCGACAGCAACCTCGTGATACTCAACTTCAACAACGAGAAGGAAGGGGCCGTCTATCCCACTGCCGACCAGCTGCTGGGCGCAGTGCACGAGGCAAGGGCCACGAAGGTCGACGCCTACGTGGACAACGTGAAGAACGAGCCCATCATGAAGAACCTGCCCAAGCCCGGAAAGATAAAGAAGGAGGTGAAGAGCAAGAAGTTCGACTACCAGATACTGTCGCTCTCCAACGGCGTCACCGTGCTGCTGAAGAAGACCGACTACAAGAAAGACCAAGTGACCATGAGCGGAACGGGAGGCTCTGGCGAGGGCAACTACGGCAAGGCCGACTTCGCCAACCTGCAGATGTTCAACAGCGTCATCGACAACAGCGGCCTCGGCGACTTCGGCTCAATAGAGCTGGGCAAGGCACTCGCCGGAAAGATAGCCAACGCGTCGCTCAGCATGGGCGCGAGGAAGATGAGCCTGGGCGGAAGCGCCACGCCTAAGGACGTGGAGACGATGCTCCAGCTCGCCTATCTCTACTTCACCAACATAAAGAAGGATCAAGACGCCTTCAACAGCCTCATGCAGCAAAACGAGGTGGAGCTGAAGAACCGCGACCTCGACCCGACAACGGCTTTCTCCGACTCGATAACCAAGACCGTCTACGACAACAACTGGAGGATGCGCCCGTTCCTGCTGAAAGACCTCAAGAACGTGTCATACGACCGCATACTGCAGATGGCCAAGGAGCGCACTGCCAACGCCAACGGCTGGGTGTTCGAGATCATAGGCAACTTCGACGAGGCCACCATCCGCCCACTCATCTGCCAGTATCTCGGCTCGCTGCCATCAAAGGGCAAGAACCCCGAAGGCAAGCGTGAGGTGGTACCCACAAAGAAAAACGTCGACAACACGTTCACCCGCAAGATGGAGACTCCAAAGTCGATGGCGCAGATACTGTGGTTCAACTCATCTATGCCTTACTCCATGGAGCGCGGCATCCAGGCTTCCATCACGGGCCAGGTGCTCTCCATGGTCTACCTCAAGCAGATTCGCGAGGAGGCCAGCGCGGCCTACAGTTGTGGAGCGCAAGCCGGCATGAGCCAGGCGCAAGACGGCTACCACATGGCGCAAATAGCGGCCTACTGCCCCATGAAGCCTGAGAAGAAGGACATTGCCATACAGATAATGAACCAGGCCGTGAAGGACCTCGCCGTGAAATGCGACGCCGAGATGCTCAGCAAGGTGCAGAAGCTCATGCTCAAGCAGTATGACAGCGCGCTGAAGACCAATGGCTATTGGGCAAGCGTGGTCTGGGACAACTACACCATGAAACGCGACGAGCACACCGACTACGTCAACACCGTGAAGGCCCAGACCCCGGAGAAGATTTCCGCATTCGTGAAGGAGTTCCTCGCCGGTGCCAATAAGGTGAGCGTAATCATGCTGCCGGAATAAGCACGACACGCCAACATATTTTATAATGAAACGGAGCGCGCCTTTGGCGTGCCCCGTTTTTTTGTTGCGGCCCGAATGGGAATGGCATTGCATAATGATAATAATATTTTACAAATGGTCGTCTGAGAATCGATTTTTTTCAACCAAGCCGTCTCTTGGTTGTAAATGACGCGATTATGGGCCATTTTGATAAACTATTGGCTATCAAGAGATTATGTTTTTAGAAGTTTTTCGGCGTTGCAAATCCGCTAAAAAGCCGTCGCCGTTACAGTGTAATCGCG
>ERZ1023658.16-NODE-16-length-92586-cov-17.690968_pt1 | contig 92586 bp, 84 predicted proteins | sample MGYA00380339_ERZ1023658 | MGnify/ENA primary metagenome ERZ1023658 (study PRJEB33179, sample SAMN07448981) | human gut metagenome | biome: Human-gut; feature: Human associated habitat; material: Faeces | host: Homo sapiens | place: India: Bhopal | collected... | reverse complement strand
GCAGCAGGTTCAACTACTGGAGCAACAGGTTCAACTACTGGAGCAGCAGGCTCAACTGCTGGTGCAGCATTACTAACATCTCCCACAACAGGAGCAGTAGCAGAAACATCAGGTGTAGCTGGAGGAACAGCAGGTGCCGGTGCAGCAGCAGCTACATTTTCTTCTTTCAACGGATTTTTTTCTTTCTTTCCCTTTGCCGAAGAAACAATAAACACTATTAAAGCAACAATTAAAAGTAACACTCCACAGGAAATCAACATCCCAGGAACTGATGTAAACCAATTTAAATCAAAATTATTCATAAGTATCTAACTCCCTTTATTCTAATCTATAAATATAATAACAAAAAAAATTTGCAAATGCAAACTTTTTATCATCTATACACTATCTTTACATTGTAAATTCTGTCCAGTAAGATTTTTTAGGCAATTCAAGTGTAAACGTCATTTTTTCTTTACTTATCGGATGTGTAAAAGTTAGTTCATAAGCAAATAAAGCCAATTGTGTCTTATCTAATTTACCATAACGTTGATCCCCACATAAAGCATGTCCCCTGCTAGCAAACTGTACTCGTATTTGATGATGTCTTCCCGTAACCAATTGAATTTTAACTAAACTATGATTAGTACTTTTATTTTCACTGACAACTTCATAATCCAAAATTGCTTCTTTACCATCACTTGACACTATTGTATTCCCATCACTTAATTTCTTAAGTTTATCAATAAATCTACCCCTTTTTATATCAAAACATCCATTAACAACGGCCATATACTTTTTACAAAAGCCATGTTCTAACTGTTCTTTATTAAGTCTACTAGCAGCTTTAGAACTTCTTGCAAAAACCATAACTCCACCAACAGGTCTATCAAGTCTATGAACAAGTCCAATATAAACATTTCCCGGTTTATTATATTTAACTTTTACATATTCTTTAACCATCGTAAGTAAGTCCTTATCTCCAGTCGCATCACCCTGACTAAGTACATTAGCAGGTTTTTCCACTACAATAACATGATTATCCTCATATAAAATATTAAGTTTAGTCATTGTTTTCCCATCTTCCATAAATACCACAAGGTAAAACTAATTGGCTATTTTTAATAGGTAACCCAACTTCTCCACAGCTAACCTTGCCAATATACTTGTTATTAACATTCAAGTTTAAAATATTAGAAAGAACCATAGAAGAAAGTCCAGTTGTATATGAATTAATCAAAAAGAATAATGGTTCATCACTAAGAACTTCACTACATATCTTAACTAAATAATTTAAGTTTTTCTCAATATCCCAAACTTCTCCATTTGCACCACGACCATAACTAGGTGGATCCATTATAATAGCATCATAACGGTTTCCTCTTCTAATTTCTCTTTGCACAAACTTTACAACATCATCTACAATATATCTAATCTCAGCATTTTCAAATCCTGATGCCTTGACATTTTCTTTACACCAATCTACCATACCTCTAGAAGAATCAACATGTGTAACGCTAGCTCCAGCAGCAAGACAAGCAACCGTTGCTCCACCTGTATAAGCAAACAAATTAAGTACCCTTATTTTCCTACCAGAATTCTTAATTTTCTTCATCATAAAATCCCAATTAACTGCTTGTTCAGGAAATAAACCAGTATGTTTAAAACCCATCTGTTTTATATTAAAAGATAAGTCATCATACTTAATCTTCCAACTACTTGGAGTGTTTTTTAAATTATCCCAATGACCTCCACCTTTATTACTTCTATAATAAACTGCCCAAATATCATTATGATACTTCTCAAGTAAATCACCATTATCCCAGACAATCTGTGGATCCGGTCTAAGCAAATAAACATTGCCCCATCTTTCTAGCTTTTCTCCACGAGAAGCATCTATTAATTCATAATCTTTCCATCTATCTGCCAACAACATAACATCATCCCTCTATACAACATTAAATACCTTACCATAAGAACTAATTAATAACTGTCCATTAAAACCAAATACATAGTCAATATACTTAATCAAATCAACATCTTCTTCCATTACATATTCACACTTAACATCAGCATATTTACCACACTCTTCACTATTAGCCTTTTTCATTCTATAGATTGAATTCTCAGACCAAATATAAGTACCAGTATTTACTCCTACATAATTAAAATCAATTATTTTACCATATCTACCCTTACTATAAACAATCTCACTACTTGTCAAAACATAAGGCATTTGTGAACTAACCCTAGTAACTATCATTTTATAAATATTACCATCGTTTTTTAACACAAAATATATACCAGAATTACCATCTACAGTAACTATCTTAACTACATCGTCATCACTAAATAAGACACTATAAACACCATAGGCATTATCATTAACAGTAACCTGTGAATAAGCCATAGTATTACCATTAGTATTTAAATAGTACAAATTACCATCATCAGCTTTAATAACACTATCATCCATTATTGCAACTACTTTTTTACTAAACTTATCAGTTTCCATACAATTCTGTTCATTAGAAAATTTTTGTCCCAACGAAAGTTCATAAACCTTCCCATCCGCAGTAATAGCCTTAGTAGAACTAACATACTTTAACTTAGTATATGCCTTTTCATTCTTCTTTCCCGATAATAGTAAATTACAAGTAAATTCACTTCCAGACAAATTAAAACCAGCATGTCTAATACCCCTAGTAACATTTCCCATACATCCCGTACAAAAAAAAGAAAATATTAAAAAACTTACAATCAACACAGTTTTCTTCTTCATAATATCCCTACCTTATAGTAAGAATATACCACAATTTATAGTTTTTGAAAAGAATTATAAAACACTAAACTTCTTAAGTTCCTCATATATATAAATTAACTTGTCACTACTCTTTTTATCGTAACTAACAAATATATCTTTATAATTGTCTTTTTTACTACTCTTATTCTTTTCACATAACTTATCTATTTTTTTACAAACTATCTCTATACTTTCGCTATCAGTAATAAACTTCTTAGATAAAACTTGCATGATTCCAAGCTTTCTAGGTAATCCATTAATCTTAAACATAGTATTATCAACTTTTCTTAATACACTAGGTCTTTCATAATTATTAAGAATCATAATAGAATAAACAATAAGTTTATTTTTATCATTCTTTACTTTTACGTCTTCTCCATACATAATCTTACATCTAGCAAAACTAATAACAATATTTTCCTTGGAAATCTTCCTCTCTTCAGTAACAAACACTCTCTTATTAACCGTACAATTCTTATAAAAGTTATAAATATAAAAGATCATAAATATCCAAACTATTATTTTTAAATCTTCTACAGCTAAGAAAATATCATTAACTTTAATAATAAGTTCTTGATCTAAATAAAACATTATAAATATTTCTATAATTGCCCATTTAACATTATTGTCTTCTCTATTAAAATAATCCCCATCTAAAAAATATATATTATAAAAAATCTCTATAATGAATTTAAATACTAATACTAAAAATATATTTTCATTAAATTTATCGAATCCACATCTACCAGAAATACCAGCAAGTACTAATACAAAGAAAATTGAAAACACTAAACTTTGTATTCTAGTAAACTTATACTTTTTATTAAAATACCCTATAAGTAAGAATAATAAAAATCCAAATATTAAATAAAATAACCATATAAATATATTCACACCCAATCACCTCTAAATACCGTATATTATAATGTAAATAAAAGAAATTGTAAAATATTAATTACAATTTCTCTCTTCTTTTTCTCTTAATTCAATTTCTTTTAAATGTTTCTTTACCAATAACACTACTTCCATAGGAGCTTTAATCTTATGAAGTACAATTAAAGCATCTTGTAACTTAGTCTTTAAACTAGCCTCTTCTTCATATTTTAAAGCTTCACTCCTATAATCAAAATCTTTAATTTGATTTATCTCAATAAAAGTCTTAATATACTCTTCTATATCTTTTAATACATATACTTTTAAATCATACTCATCAAGTGAAACTACTCCATAATATCCAAGTATTAATAATTTATATTGATCTTTTAAACTCATAATATCACCACTAATATAATATCACAATTTTTCTATTTAACAATCCTTCTCTTTATGATAAAATTAAGTTAAGAAAAATATAAGTATAAAATAATACGAAAGTTGGTAATAGTATGAAAAATGAAAACACTACAAAAAAGGATCTACGCTTTATCATTATATTTATAGTTATAATATGTCTCTCTTTTACTTATTTATTTCAAACTTCTCTAGCTAAATACAGAAAACAAATAAGTGGAAATGTTAATCTAGAAATAGCAAAATGGAATATTAAAATTAATGATGAAGCTATTGAAAATAAAAAAGTTCTAACTAATGACATAGTTCCAGTCTTTGAAGGTAATGAATATACAAAAGACTCTGTCTTAGCCCCAGGTTCTAAAGGGCATTGTGATATTATAATTGATTCTACCGATGTAGATGTTGATTTTACATATGAAATAAGTTTAGTGGTCGACGAAAATAACGCTGTAAGTGATTTAAAAACAACTGGGTACATTATAAATCCATCTGATACCAATCAAACTATTATCGATTATACAAATCAAACTGCTATAACTGGTACAATAATTCACAATACTCCAAGTACTATCATAAGATTATATTTTGAATGGTATGATGAGGCTGACAATGAAATGGATAATCAAAAAGATACAGAAGTAGCAATAGATGAAAATAGTAAAATAATTATATCCGCTAGTGCTAGATTCTCTCAAAAGAAAGCCTAAAAAAATTCATGAAATATAAATCATGAATTTTTTTATACCCAATTAACAAATATTCATACTAATTACATATGTTTATTAGGCGTAGATATCTCACTAACTGCATTATCCTTAAGCATATTATCTAAATCACGAGAATTAGAATCATTAACTAAGCCATTAGCTTTAGCAGCAACTCTAAAAGTTTCAAACCTACCTTTAATTCTATCTAATGAAGAATTATACTCTTTAAAGTCATCAGAATTCATCTCATCAGCAACAAGTCTATCAGTTCTCTCTGGAGCTTCTTGACCTTTTAAACTAGCAACTCTACATACTCTAGCATACGCTCTATCCTCTGGTGACATAAACATCTCATCAAATAAACCATTTACAGTCATAGTCAACTCTTCTCTAGATTTCTCACCCCAAGTATCAGGTGCTGAAATACCAATCATATGACCAGCAGATCTAATTTCACTTTCACCTAATGCACCAAGTTGAAAAGGTAAGTCAAAAGTTGTTTTTCCATTAGCAACAGGTACAGTGCCAGGAGCACCCTTACCATAATATTCGCTTAAAGCTCTTTGGCCATTTCTACTCTCTAAGTCTATTTTTGCTTTTTCTTCCATAACTATTCACCCTCCTACACTCATGATAAACATAAAACTTAGTAAAGTCAAGCAAACATAAATTAATTTACATGAGCTTTACTCACCAATCTGAGTAACTGTTAATAAAATATGAAATTTAAAACATACTTCTTCATTCTCTGCTTTATAAGCTTTACAAGTACTCCCCCAAAAACTATCAGCATCATCTTTTTCTAAATATAAATTAGTCTTATCAGTATTAAATTCAGTTTCACTAATAGACTCCTCCACATAATTACCATTAAGTAATGAATAATAACTAACTGATGGATCATACTTATATTGTCTAGTAAGCTTATAATAATCTTTTGCTAAAACCTCACCCTTCTCAAATGGCCATTCGATATTAATTGTAAAGTTTAAATGATCATCTTTCTCTAGAGTGGTTTTATCATAATTAAATGTAACAATAAAAGGATAGGTATCTTTCAAGTAATTAATTGCATCTTCTGTAGTATCTGTACCTTTCATTGTCTCTTCTCCAAGGACAGTAATGCTATCTACTTTGAAAGAGAAACTAGCTCTAACATCACTTCTATTATAAACTTTAATAGTCTTTTGATATTTAGGCATACCAGGATATAAATCTTCAGTAATTATTTCCATATCTTTAACTGGTGAATTTTCATCTAAAAAGTTTACATCCCATGAAACAACATTAGCTTTAACATTAACACTAGCATTTGATAAAAATACAAACCAAGCATAAGCATTAACCCCAAATACAAAGAGTGCTAAAAAGATACTACGTCTCTTTATCCTTTTTCTTTGTTTTTGTAAAGCTAAATATACATCTTCTGCATTCTTCCTAGATAACTTCCTCTTCTTCGGCATCTTTATCACCTACATTTTTTTCTATATTTACATCATAACTATCAACAACATCATCAGCAGAGTCTATAATATCTTCTGCATTCTCTTCTATTTCATTATTACTGCTTTTTTCTTTTTTATTTTTCTTTTTATCTTCTTTTTCTATTAAACGTATCTCATTCTTCTCTAATTTCATATCAATTATTGTATCAGCAATCTCTAAAAAGATAACTAAAACTAAAGGACAAAATACTAAGAAGAAAAAGCCATATATATTTTTAACAACATGATTAATAAAGTTAACTACCGGTAATTTTCCTACTACTTTACCAAGTATCTGATCTGCTGTAATACTAGGATCTTCATATTTATTATTAACACCTTTCAAAGTATAATGAACTTTTCCATCATTAAAAGTCTCTATTCTAATAATTCTATGGGTAACAATTAAACCCTTAACAGCATCTCTATTACCTAAATAAGCAATATCATCACCCTTTTTCAAAGTGCTAGAATCAATATCTTTAACTAATATGACATCATCAATATTATAAACAGGCTCCATTGAACCAGTCGCAATAGTAAATACCCTATAACCTAGTATACTAGAATTATTAGTAAATCTTTGAACAATAACAAATAACAAATATATAGATAACATTGCTACTACAAAAACTTTAATAATTGTATATATAATTTGAAATGTCTTATTCTCTAATAACTTCTTCATTTTATATCCTTTCTAATAAAGAAAAGTCATCCGTCAACTTATCATTATCCTTAGACATCCTATCTTTAAATATTCTTAAAATTACTTTTCTCTTATTATTATTATTTAATTTTACTTTTCTAATCTCTTTAATAAAAATCTCTTTTAAATTATCCTCAGTCAAAGTATCATCAGAATCAAGCAAATTAGAAATAAGTCTATCTATAACATTACTAAGCATAGTGGTCTCACTTAATTCACTCTTACTAGAAATTCCTTTATTAGCAATATAAGTCATTAAAATTGCTTGATCATACTCATTTTTTAATGTACCATCATCAAAATAATTCTTCTTATCTACTTCATTCTTATCCTTATTTACATAAGTCTGAATATAATTCCACAACTCTTCTGCTTTTTTAAAGTTCGGATTCTTTAAAATTACATTAGTCTTTCTAATTGGTGAACGTACTTTTTCCACATGTAATTTAGCAAGAGTAGTCATTAATTCACTACCCATAAATCCATCTAGTTGTTGCTTAATTTTCTTAAGTCTATCAGCATAAGATAAATCACTAACTCCAGATTCAGGTGGTTTAATATTCTTATCAAGAGCATCTATTGTTAAAGTAAACTTGATCTCATCCGTACCCACTTTAGAATTACCTTCATATTTTAAATTTCTACTATCTTTATAAAATGAATTTTCTCCCGTACTTTCAATTCTCTGATCAAGAAAAACCCTCAAGTTATTAATCAAAGTAAAGATAAATCTATTTTCATAAGTATCCAAACTCTCTTCTTTATTAATATTTAATACTTTAGAAGGTTTAACATCCCCTGTTTTATCATTATAATCTTGTATTAAATTAGTATGCTGTGTCAAATGAATAACACTTTCAACTGTAATTTTCTTAGATAATTCTACTTTAACAATCTCTTCTTCATTAACAATGAATCTTTTTGGATTACGTAAAATATTATCTAAGTACGGCAAAACATCTTCTATTATTTCCAACCATTCATAATCATACTCATGTAATTCATAATCTCTTTTTACTTGTAAGGTAGAATTAAGATGATTCATAAACGAATCATTTTTTAAATCTTCAACATCTACTTCTATATTAGTATTAGTATCAGCCATATTCTACCTCCTATACCATCTTCTTAAGTCTTAATAAATATTCTTTACACTCATTAAAATTCTCTTTACCAAAGTTCTTATCCAAAAACTCTATAAATCCATCAATTTCATCTCTAATATATGCTAAGTTCAATTGTTCAAACTTTCTTAAAATCTTTCTTGCTATATAATAATCAACAGCATCTACTTCTCTACCACCACACTCAACGAATGTTGCAACAAAGTCTTTCATCTGTTTAACAATACGGTTACCAAAAGCTATACGGAAATGTTTAATAACATAATCATCCATATCATTAATCTTTTGACTCATCTCTTCAGTTAACGGATGTCTCTCTTTAGCTTGTTTAAATAATCCTTCCAAATAAGAACTATTAATATTCATTGAATCTGTATCGATCGGTTCAAATACTTGACCTTTATCATTAATATCAATTGGCATAGCACGGTCATACACCTTATCTGTAACAGCGAAAGTAGAATCATCGTTATTGATTGTACCAATGTACCACATATTACCTGGAATTTGTAATTTACCACCCTTTAATCTAACTGGGTCACTATCCCAAACACTAGGAACAAGTTCAATAATCCACTCTTCACGAGTAGGCATTTCAAGAATAGATAACATTTCAGCAAAGTAGTACTCAACACGAGCAATATTCATTTCATCTAGTACAGTTACATAAACATCATCTGTATAACCTGCTTCATACATCTTCTTTAAAACTTCAGTCTCATTAAACTTTTTAGTAAATTCATTGAAGTAACCAAATAACTCAGTTCTATCTCTCCAAGACGGTTGAACAGAAGCAATAATAGCATCTCTTCTAATAAATTTACCCCAAGCATATGCAAGTGAAGTCTTACCAGTACCAGAAATACCTTGTAATATAACAAGTTTTGTTGCTGATAAAGCCGATATAAATAATCTGATCATATTAGTTGTATAATACAAACGTAACTTAGAAGCAGCAAAGTTTCTAAATAGCTCAACCAACTCTTCCAATGTAAAATTATTATTATATACTTGAACTTTATAATCTTTATAAGCTATATCAATAGCATGTAACTTTGAAAAACGTATATTACTATCATCAAGTTTAGTAGGATCTTCTTCCTTAACTTCTTCTTCATCAAGTACTTCAGCTTCCTCACCTGGTTTAAGTCCAAGTTGTGATACTTTCATAGCAAGTATCTTTTCCTTCTCTTGTACTAGTTGAGCAACCTCTTTATTTAAGTTTCCAATTTCTTCTAACATAGACTCTTGTTCAACTAAAGTCTTTCTAAACTTCAAATATTTCTTAATAAGAAAATAGAAAAGTAAAATAATTAATCCAAGTAAAATAACAAGTACCACAATTGCAATTATTACTAAAACCCATTCTCCTATATTTAAATCATTCTTATAAACTTGGATAATATAAGCATACTCTTTAACATTAAAAATCTGTATAAAGCCATTAAAAAGCCCTTTAAATATCATGCCTACTCCACCAAAGAATACAGACATAAATTCAAATAAAAAACGTGCAAAAGTATTCATACCTATACCTCCTTATTAAATAAAATATCCTTCATATTAACAGGTGTATACTTCATAAAAGTATTATAATCATTATCTTTAAATGCTTTAACAACAACAAAATCAAATACCAAAGAATTATCTAAATTAGTAAGTTTAGTATCAACATCATTAATATGAGAAAAATCTTGTATACAAGCAATACTAAAACCAAATTTCTTAATAAAAGCCTGATTACTATTAAAACTATCACTTGATATTGCCAAAGTTAAATATCTCTTAATTAATGGATTATCTAACATTACAAAATATTTCTCTATATCTTTTCTATCTTCAAATAAAGAATCTTCTATCTCTATAAAATACTTATCATATAAATCCATTCCATTATATAAATCAAACAGTAATTGTTTTATAAATTTCTTAATCTTTAACTCTAACTTATCTTCTTGTATCTTCTTATCTCTATAAACTCTCTCTACTAAAGACTTCTTATAATTATCTTGTAATAGTTTAACATCATTATTTATATTAACCCATACATAATTATCTCTATCTTTAAATAATGGATAATCAAGTGAAAAATAAGTATCTTTTCTTAAGAAAAAATCATCCATCTTCTCCTTAGTTTCATTAACTAGACTAACTAATTTAACAGTCTTTTCTAAAAGTAACTCTCTAACAAAACTATCTCTTTCTAACAAGTCTTTTATCTTAATAACAGCTTCATCTTTATCTTCAAATCTAAGTAAATCTAACTTTATTAAAAATGGTATTATCTTACTACTAGTATTTATAAATTTAATCTTCTCTTCATAAACTTCATTAGTATCAATTAATTCATAGTTAGACAAGTCATCTAACATTTCTAATCTTTTACCCTCAATCTCTTCTAACAAGACTTTATCATCATAATTATTAGTACTTACTGTATCAAAAATTCTATAATATGAACTATTTATATATGTTTTTAAGTATTTACTTAAACACTCACTAAGAAATGAATCATCAGAGTGCATAATTGTTAAACCATACTTTAACATACGATTTATTCTATAATTCATATAAATTTCTACTAAATTATCACTCACTACTCCTCATCCCTTCTAGTCTAGTAAAATTATAACATAATATATTTTTTATTTAAAGATTTAATCTGTCAAAACAGCACTAACTGTAACTATTGGTGTTGTATTAACAATTGGATATGTATAGTTCTTTGTAATATCATTTTTATAAAATAATATCTTTTCTGTCGCCGTTGCACCTAGTTTAAATGTATAACTTTTAACATACTGATAATTATCACTAAGAGTAGTATCAACTCTTGTATTAGGAATCATATGTAAATATGAAATTGCTGTCATATCAAGAGCTAACATATCGGCTGGAAAGGTCAAAGTAACTTTAGCCGAAAAACACTTACTTTTATTAGTATCACTAAGATTAACATAATCATCTAATGCAATCTTATCTCCAACATTATAAGTACCAAAAGCTTCCTCTACTTCATAGTAACCAACAGCATTAGTAACATTAACAACTAAATACTTAGAATTAGCACTATCTACAATATTATAAGTAAAATTACTCTTCTCAACACCAATTCTATAAGTAGCAGATAAAGACTTAGTATAAGGAGAATTAGAAGTAGCAACAATTTTCACATCAACAGTCTCTCCCTCACTAAAAGCACTATTAGGAGTAACTATAACCTGAAAACTATCTGTCTTTTTATTTTGATAAATAATACCACTAGTCTTACTTAAATCACATCTAACAGTATTAGGACATACACAAGTAATATCATAATCAACATCAGCAGTAGTGTACCTATCATCATTTTTCTTACTATTAACATCTATTAATAAAGTATAACTATTAACACCATCCCAGTTATTAATACTATGGTTTTTACCATTAATATTCATAACACTACTATTAAAATAAAACCCTTTAGTCTCTAATATATAATTATCAATCATATTATAAATATACTTAGCATAAGTGAAGCTAAATAATAAAAGAAGTGACAAACAAACTAATACAATTATACTAACTTTTTTATTTTGTCTAATAAATTGCATCAATATCACCTCTAATCTACTCTTTGAGAAGAATCTATATTTATTTCTATATTTTCTATACAATCAGCATAAGTAGTACTACTACTATAAGTCTTAGGAAAAATAATAACTAATGTATAAATATCTGTAACTTTATCAGTATAATTCATATCATATGTTTCTGGTGGATCATAAATATTATACCAAGCACCATCACCATCTTGTACTATTCTAGCTCCACTCAATAAAGTAGTCGCAGTAGCATCATCATAATTCTGATTACGATACAATTGCACTGTAATTGGTAAATTAGTCGTTGTAATTATCTTAATTCCATAAGTAAGATTAATCTCGCTCCTATTAAATTCATTAAAATTAGATACACTAAACTTATAAATATATGGTTCGTTAGAAGGTATAATCTGTTCAGGATCAATATTAAACGACATCTTAGAAGAATCTATCAAATAAATTGCTTTATCTATATTAGCAACCAACTTAGCAGAAGACTGATAAGATGCATATGCTCTTTTAAATAAGAAAAAAGCCAAAAATAAAGCCACCAATAACATAAGTGCAAAAAGAAGAAAACGCATCTTTTCTTCAAAAAACTTAATATGACTAACTTTCTCCTTTAACTTATTTAACACTTATAACACCTACCCAGAATAAGGAACTATAGCCTCTCCCTTGTATTGCTCAACAGAAAAGTTTATTACTAAAAAGTTTATACTAGAATTAACCTCTTCAGAAGTAGGATCAATATCCTCCCCTAATGGCCATTCTACATCAAACGTCAATTCCTTTTTTGCTTGTTTTTTTATATCATCCAAAGAAAATATTCCCGTATAAACATTTTCACCTACACGAATTAAATTATTACCATTATCATTAATATTAGTAACCTTTAAAAACTTCGTATCATCAACATTTTTATCAACTATTTCAAAAGTATACTTAATTGCTACATCAGTATCCATCGGATCTATAGTAATTTTAACAGTACCAGTAGACCCAGGTAACGCTTTACCATTAACAGCATTACTACTATTCCAAGTAATATTAGAAAGTCCAATAGTTTGAACGTCGCTAGAAGTAACCTTAAATCCATCCACACTAATATTCCATTTTGCCATATTAGGAGTTATCTTTCCATTAGTAAGAGTCTCATAAGCAGTATAAGTGCCCTTAGAATATAAGTAATATAATGAACCCAATACTAAAACCATTACTACTACAATTTGAATTATACTCTTCTTTCTATTTTTCATAACTATTCTCCTAGTATGAATTATACCAAAATTAATAAATTAAGTAAACAAAAAACGGAGTCATAACTCCGTCTATAACAATTCTATATCATCAGCTGACTTAATAGATTCCTTATTCTCCTGCTTTTCTTCTTTAACAGGACTCTTCTTCTCTATAGCTTCCTCTACTTTTACTTCATGTTTTTCCTCTTTAGGAAGTTCTTTTTTAATAATTTCTTCTTTTTTCTCCACCGCTTTAACTGTTTCTCTCTTCTTAGTTATTTTCTTAGTATGAGATTTTTCTTCTTCCTCATCATCTATATCATCTTCAACAACTTCGTATTTAGCAACAATAACTAATTGATAAATTTGATAAATGAATACTATTAATATAGGTAATAAAACTAAGAATAAGAACCCAACTCTACTCTCAAGTATATCAAGTATCGCTCCTTTTCCATGATAAGTCTTAACATACTTACCAATTACTCTGTTACTAGCAATACTACTACCTTCATCATCTCTTAAAACATATAAAGCAGCATAATCATCTTGAGACTTAGAATCAATTACCCCAGTTCTAACAATATATTTCTCATCAACAGTAACATAATAATATATTAAATCATTAACATCTAAATTCATCTGTTGATTCTTAATAATTAATAAATCTCCAGCCTTATTATTCATAAAGAACTTCTCATTACTCTCACTAACAGTAACAAAAGTCATATCCCCAAACTGAGTATAACCAAATTTATTACGACATAAAATACAAGAAGTAATAAAAATTACATAAATTATAATTAGAATCTCTAAAAATTCCCATAACCATTTTAGTATTTTTTTTAACATACAACCACCTTCTTAAATTTTATCACATACAAAGTCTAATTTCAAGTTAACTTACTGAACTTTTTTCTTAACAATTACATATTTATATTCTTCATCTACTAATTGATTGTTATCATATAGTTTAAATACCAACTTATATGTACCACTAATTAAATTATCTGCTAAATCAAAATGCATTGTATTATTAATACCTGGAGATACTTTTAACATCTTTTCATAAACAGATTGATTTAAGTAAAGTGAATCATTAGGTGAAGCAAGCTCATTTGTAAATAAACTATTAAAATCAACTTCCGTATAAACTGTTGTATCTTTATTATCAATATTCCTTTTATAAACACTTAATCTAACATTTGGATTAGTTAAAACTGTATTATAAGAAACCACATAAGTATTATAGTTAAGTGATGCTGCATTAAGTCCAGTTTCTCCAAATACTAATTTTGTCTTATCATTGGTATTTACTTTTATACTATTATCACTACCTACTAAGGTAATTACTTTTTCATACTCAGCTGACTCCAAGGCATGTGAATTATGTCTACCATCAGCTGATGCAAATAAACTAAATCTTAATGTATAAGTACCAGCAGGTAATAATGAATCACTATAAATTGTAATATTCTTTTTCAAGTTCGATACTTTGTCTGCCAGTTTTATTCTATATACACCATCACTATCCGCAAAATATGCAATATTGTCAATAACTATATTAGTACCCGATAACAAGCTCGAACTAACCTGTGTACCAGAACTATCTATTATAGTAACATTAAGTCCCATACTACTAGACTCATAATTAGTATTAATAATCGCTTCACGATTAGCAGTCTGATCATAAGCAACAGATGTCAAATATGAAACTTCATATGGAATATCATAGTACATATAATCACTCTTTGGACCAACGGTTTGATTAAGTACAACGTTAGAACTATCATACAAACTATATTCCATAAGTCCTTGACGAATACCAAGTACAGAAATTAAAGTTCTATCTTCATTATTTTTAAGTTCAAATAAAATTGAATTATCAATATGTGTACCAGTCGTAGTAGTTTCTTTAAAATCAAATATAAAGATAAATTCTTCAACTATTCGACCATATTCATCCGTATAATATTTATGATTATTAACTGAGTCATTATATTTATTATCATTACTTACACTACCCATTTTTATAAAATTAGAGAGTTTATAAGTAATTTCTTTATCTTGAGCTAGTTGTCTAACTGCCCTATCATACTCAGCTTGTGTAACAGTGTAATAGTAATATTCAGGCTGTTCTTGTGAAACACCATAATCAAGCATTGTAATTTGTGTACCAACTGGTAAAGCATAATTTGTAACTAAAGCATGATAATAATTATCATTAATACCATAGAACTTCTCATAACTATCAGCATATGCAAATAATGAATAATACGTTGTAAACTGACTCTGATTAGTTATATTAACAGAAGTAGCCGAAGGCATCTCATACTTTTTATCATAAGTAATACTAGCATCATATGCATCTTCATCTTGATAATTACTTGCTGTAATATTAACAGTAACTGTAACCAATTGGACTTTATACTCAATAGCATTTATTGGAATAAGTACCTGTAAACTTACAATTGCTGTTCCTAAATCTTCATTTAGAGTAATATTTTTAGCATGATACAAGTAAAACATCAAAGATGGTACAATTGCTTGACTATCAGTCTTATATGAAGTAGTACCAGTATACTTACCACCAGATTCACTTAAAAGAACAGTTTTACCATGACCAGTCCACTCACGAGTTTCAGCTTTTACCGCCAAGCCTAACTTTCTATTAGCTTCTTCTGCAGTTGTTGAAAGCTTAGGAACTAAGTTTGGATCAATTAATTCAACACCACTAGATAAACCTTCACTATTAAATCCAACTACATTAAATATTGTATCGCCTGAAGCAAAATCCATTAAAGATAAGTTTGCCGTACCTAAAGAAGAGTACTTAGATGCGTTCAAATTAATTGTATAGTTAATAGCATCCAAACCAATAATCCAACGATAACCAGTTTCACCAACTTCAGTAGGATCAATATACTTAGTACTAACCAAAGTATAATCGTCATTCAAATAATTAGAATAAAATCCATCTTTTGTAATATCATGATTTAAACTATGTAAACCAAGAACATAACTACCACCAACTATAACGTCCCCTGCATCAGCACTATCTCCGTTTTTAACAGACGGATCATAAACACCATAGGAAATAGAACCAGCAGCATATGAGTTATACATACCAAAGAAAGTCATACCAGTAACTTTACCATAAGCCGTAGCTGTTTGATTAGTAGTAATATTTAAGTTATTATTAGGAGCCATATAAAGACGATTATCAACATTCTTAGTAGTATTACCATTATCATCAATAGTAACCTCAGCCGGTACCAAAGCTCCATCAATATCCACTCCAGAATAGAAAGACTCAAGCATATTAGCATTCTTTTTTAATAATAAAGTTGTACCATTTTTAATAACTAAAGCTTTAATCTGGTTAAATGAATAAGGAATATCAGAATACTCATTAGTTCTATCTTTAATACCAGATAACTCAATACAACTACTATCAATAGTTAATTTATCAGTTCTCTGAATAGAAATATTTTTACTAGGTGCTGTAATAGTACCAAGATTTTTTATTGTAATTTGTGAAACTCCTGATGAAGATGAAGCATTTCCAGAGCCAAATATTGAGCCATTCATTAAAAATTTATGATTATTGGTTGTATAACCTGTACCATCAATACTTATATTAATCGCTGAAGTAACAGAGATAAAGTTCCAGTCATAAACTTCAGAGCCAGCTGCATTAGCTTCTCCTCCTCCAAAGACAGTTCCCCTAATAATAATATCTCCTTCAACTAAATTTTCATTGTTAACAGCAGCCGTACCAATATTAGTTTTAGTACTACCATAAACAACAGAAGTATTAGCTCCACCATATACATTACCATATACAGTTGCACCAACAATATTAACAATAGCAACAGAGTTACCTGCATTTTCATATCCAGTAGCAGCGGCGTTACCACCACCAAATACAGAACCAGCTGCCGGAGCAACAGTACTCTCACTTCCAACAACAGTAGCTCCATCAACTGTAATATTAGTATTTTTTCTAACTATAGCCGTAGAACCATTACCACCAGCATACATACTACCTAAAACTCTACTATCCGTTACAAATACATGTGTGCTTCCATCAACAATACCTTCATTACCACCACCATAAATATTATGAGTAATATTAGCATTATCAATATCAACATGAGTATCATTAGTAACACCAGCAGCATTACCACCACCATACAAAACACCAATATTAGCAGTTTTACAAGTAACATTGGCTTCACCAACTACAGCTTGATTACCACCTCCATATAAAGAATTAATGGTACCAGAGTTAACCAAAACATTAGTAACAGAAGTAATTCCACCTTCATTATTACCACCATATAAAGAACCAATTGCAACATTAGAAGCAGCAGGAATAGCATTTGGCTTAACTACCTTACTAGACATACTGTAATTAGTCGCAACAGTATTAGTTAAAATAGCATAAGTAAATGAATAAGTACCACCATTAGCCCTCAAAGTATTAGGATTATTAGAATCATATCTATTAGCCGAAGTAACCTTTCCAACACCATTAGTAATGGTGAAATCAGAACTAGACCAGTTTGAATAGAGAACTGAATCTTTCGGCATATTAAGATCAATCTCCCAATCAGAAATATCTGTATTAGTCAAATTCTTAAGAGTAACTGTAATATCAACATACGTATCATAATCAGAAGATTGCCAAGTAGCATTAACTGGTGAAGAACTAATACTAACATCAACCAAATCAAGAGCTTTACTACTACCAACATTAACATTAGACTTATCCAAATTACCAGATTTATTAGATCCCCCAAAGACATTAGTAATAGTGCCATTACTAATATTAATATTAGAATCAGTAAGACCTGCTTCATTACCACCACCAAATACATTAGTAATAACTCCACCATCTATATTAACATTAGAAGTAGTTGATAAAGCATTATCTCCTCCACCAAAGACATTATTAATAGTACCATCTTTAATAGTTACTTCTGTTATCTTAGTAGTACCACCTTGATTATTACCACCATATATTCCATCAATAACACCAGAATTAATTAAAACATTACTATTATCTACATCTCCAGAAAGGTTTGATCCTCCAAACACTTTATTTAAAGTAGCCGAAGTAGCAACAACACTAGTAGTAGTAACACTAGCTTTTTCACCACCACCATATACATCATTTGCCTTAACCCCTGTAACTGTAACTATTGAAGTAATAGAGTTAGCTAAACTTCCTCCACCATATATATCACCAGTAATATTTCCACCAGTAACCGTAACATTATTAGTATCAGTGTCACCACCAATATTATTACCACCATATATATTACCAACAGTACCAGAAGTTACATAAACATTAGTAGTACCAACAGTACCAGAACTATTAGAACCACCAAATAAATTATTAACAACAGAACCCTGTAAATAAATATTAGTAGTTGCCTGACCAGTATTATTACCACCACCAAAAGCATTACCAATAATACCATCATTCAAATAAACTACATCATTTCCATTAGGGCTACCTTTAGCGTCATTTCCACCAAATACATTACCAATGTTACCACCATTAATATTAACAGTAACATCACCAAGTACATATGGCGTAAATTGATTATTACCTTTACCACCACCAAAGACAGATTGAACAACAGTACCTTTATTTACAGTAACATTAGTATCATAATTAGAAGCATTAGTACTATTACTACTTCCATTAACAGTACCATAAGCACTACCGCCATATACATTACCATTAATAGTAGGAACTACTTCACTAGAATTATCACCTATCACAACATTAACATTTTGTGTAACGAATGTACCAGGAGAATTAGAACTAGTATAACCACCTTCTCCACCACCATATACATCATTAACTATAACTCCAGCAATAATTTTTACATTAGTATTACCATATACAGTTCCTTTATTACGAGAACCACCATATACATTACCAATCTCACCACCAAGAACAGTAATATCTATTGTTGAAGTAACAGAAGTACTACCAGAACCATTATTATTACCACCACCATATAAAGCACCAACTATATTACCTCCTAGTACTTTAATAGTAGTTTTAGTAGTAGAATTTCCATTAATACCAACAGCACCATAATTACCACCACCATAAACATTACGTTTAATAGTAGCATTACCATTAATTAAAATATTAGAGTTATTAGCAGTACCAATCTGAGATGAATCACTATTACCATTACCAATTCCAAATACACTACCAGATTCAACTCCAAATCTATTAGAATTAGCTGCTATTAAATAATCATCACCAACAACAGCATTACCACCAACATATACAAATGTACTACCCTCTAAAGTTCCACGATAATTACCAGTATCACTACCAGTATATCCATTAGAACCTCCAAAAACAGCATAATTAATAGTACCACCAGTTAAATTAATAATTCTATTACCATAAGTAGCCGAAGCACCAGCTCCACCAATAACTAAATCAATGCTTCCGCCTTTTATATTAGCATAAGTATCATTTCGATTTTCTCTATTACTAGCAGTTAATGGTCCACCTATCAAGTTATAAATCCAGCCACCTTCAATAGTAGCTTCTCTTGCTGCATAGTGTGTTCCACCACCTCTACCGCCAATATAAACACCAGTAGAATAATCATACTTACTAGTACCAAACTCTCCAGATTTTATATTTGTATGTATCGCAATACTAGTAGTCTCATTTAAGCCATAAACAGCACCACCCCAACTGCCAGAAGCACAATAATAAACAGTTAATTCACCGTTATCATTATTAACTCTATCATAATCACTGCCATAAATAGCTAAACCATCAACATATATGCGTGAACCATATTCACCCCACCAGCCACCAGAACTATAGTCACCAACATTACCATTAGTAACAATTAAAGTATTATAGTAACCTGATTCAACTATCAAACGATAATCAACAGTAGAACCAGAACTACCAGTAGAACCATTAGATCCACCTAAAACACTATAAGCAGATATATAGTTGCCCCTCTTTCTTAATCCTCTACCAATCTTTAAATTATTCCAATTACCATAAATATAACCATATTGATTACTATTACTAGTTGGATCAGAATTACTAGCAGCACTTCCAACAGTAAGAGTAATAAACTCAATTCTTAAATCACTTTTAGCACTAATATAACTATTCCTAATATTAAAATTATAATTATTTCTATAATCAATCCCATTATTAACACTAGTTAAAGTAAATGGTTTATTATTATTAATACTAGCTGAAATATTATATCTTAAAACAACAATATTAGTATCTCTAGTAACTAAGTAATAATAAGTACTATCAGCATCAACAATACTCTCATTACCATTATTATCATAGTACTGTATATACTCATAATAATTACAACCACCATAAGTATTACAAGTACCAGATACAATATTACCAGTATTATCATAATATCCATTAATAGACTGTCTATACCCTACATTAACTAATCTAAATAAAGAAGCAACACTTGCACCCTCTGGTAGAACATCAGTATTTTCATAACCGATTATTCTTTTTTGATAAACACTCATTCTACCATTGACTAATTCATAGTATGTTTGATTTTCATCATAAACACTACTAGTAGGATGATAATAATAAGTACATCCACCATAAGTATTACAATAATTACCAGATATATCATTACCATAACTATTATAAGCTCCATTAGGATAATAACGACGTCTATTAACAGTACCAGTAATATAATAATCTCTCATATCAGGGTTATCTTCGTAAATAGGTCTTTTTGTTTCAAGTTCTAACATACCAGCACTATTTATTTGATTAAAAGCATTATTCCAACTATCAGTAGTAACTTCTGCTGTAGTAGCATTAATCCAGCTAGCTCTAAACTCAATAGATATAGTTTGATTGACATCAGTAACAGGAATCTTAACATATCTAACATAAGTATCCCTATCTAAATAAACAAAAGCCCCTCTATAATCAGTAACCCATCCATTAAAAGCCATATCATTAGGTCTATTACCAAATGGATTATCTATAAGTTCAAAAGTAACATATCCATCAACAACAGGATAATACTTATAATAAACTAACTTACTTTGTCTTTCATCATTATCAATTCCAATATACCCAACATAGTCTTCATTAGCAACACCAACACCATCATACATAGTATAAACTTTAACTAGATTATTATCAGAGTAAAGTTCCAAACTCTCTCCAGTAGGTAAAGTACCAGTATTAGAAAAATCAGTATAATTAAGTCCCATATAATTATTATAATCACTAGTTAAGTCATTAACATAAACTGTATCTCCTACTATTCCAGAATCATGTAAAACAATAGGTTCATTAATTGAAAAAGAAAAAGCACTAACACCAATATTATCAGGTACAACCTCATCTCTCTTAATTATTAAAGTATTGCCAAAACTCTCCCAACCAAACTCATAGTCATATCCTTTATTAAGTATTCCTAACAAATCCTTAGTACTAATCATCGTCTTAGTAGAACTATCTACATAATTAGAATCACTATATATAAATTGATTAGTATTTTTACCAGTAGAATTAATATAATTAGATTCGTTATCTATAAATAATGAATTAGTACTAATATTAGTAATTATATTATTACTATCACAAGCTATCGTATGAGCAACTTTACCTACTGTTAAAATATTAGTAGTATCAAAGGTAATATTAACATAAACATTATAAAACTTACTATCTCCAACTATATTACCAACAACACCACCTATAACAGTAATATTATCAGATAATACATTAGTTAAATCAAACTTAGTATTTATAACACTAATATTACTAATATTACTATTACCATTGACATCTCCTGCTAAAGTACCAACTTTATAAGAAACACTTTCTTTAACTGGACTAACAACAATATTATCAATATTCAAATTAACTATACTAGCACTCTCTAAACTATTAAATAATCCATAATAACTAAATCCATTATATATAACTCCACTAGTAATTTTAGCATTCTTAATACTATATCCATTACCATCAAAGTATCCCTTAAATATTCTATCCTGAAATCCAATACCAATAAATTCATGATTATCTAAATTAATATTATTACCAAGTTTATAATATTTATTATTATATAAAGTATAATTATCCCCTTCAATTAACTGTTTAAAGTATGCAAATTCTGCTCCATTATTTATAGTATAAGGATTATCTTTAGTTCCATTACCATGAGAAAAAGACGAAGCAACACTAACTCCATCCCATTTCTCTTCTAACTCATTACTATAACTATCTTTAGCAGTAAATAAATTAATTACACCAAAACAAGCTATTAAAATAATTAAAGCTAAAAAGATATTTAAAATTAACTTGTTTTTATTAATTCTACTCTCTGCCAAAGTAAATCCCTCCATCAATTATTTACATAGCTTTTTAATTTTACGTATTTCTCAATCCTTTCAAGTTCAAATACATTTTTATTATCAAATTTAATAGATATTTTTTGCATAAAAGAAATTAAAGATTTAAGTTGTTTTCTACTATAAGTATCATTCTTTTTAACTTCCCTAAAATAACCATTTTTATCTATCTGTATCTTATATTTCATAATCTTATAAATACCATCAAAAAACTCTTCATCATTATATAAAATAGCAAAAGTAAGTATCCTTAAAAATACATATATAGGCATCTCATAAATCTTATTACGAAGATTTTCATATAACCCAGCCCTATCTAAATCATAGTCATATATTTCTTTAAATGTTGGATGATTAATTGCTTCTTCTAATTCAATCATATCTCCTACCATCAATATAAGGGCAAGTTTATATACGTATTGATATTTAACTAACCATTTTTTATTGATTCTAGTAGTAGTTAAACTATTATTCTTAATTCTAAGTAAATTAGATACCTGCTCTAATAATTCTCTTTCTTTCTCTCTTGCTGTATTTCTCTCTTTTGTAACTATATTATTATTATCTATATCTATAACATCTTCCACTTCTAATATTTCAATTTCTTCTTCACTATCAGCTTCTTTTTCTTGAGCCAATTGTATATTAGCAATCTCATCTAAAGGAATAGTAACAGTAAGACCAGATTTTTCTTCTTTTTTATGTTCACTAGTTGCAAAAATCTCCTCTGGTACACTCCCCTTAGTATTAGTAACAATTTTTTTATCTTTCATAATATATTTTTGAAAAATACTATCAAAATTAATTAGTGCCAAAAAAATAAAAAGTATTAAGAAAGTAGCCACCGTCTTTAAAACAAAACTAGGTGAAATAACTAAAGCTACTGTTCCAATTAATTGATCCTTTGTAATAGGATTATCTTCGACATTATTAACATCACCTTGAGCAATCAATTTGCTACCTGACTTTCTAACAAGTCTATGAGTAATAATTTCCCCATTATCATTAACATAAGTAATAATATCATTAATTTTAGTATCTTTAGTAATTTTAACTATAATTACATCGTCTACTTCAAGTGTTCCAGACATACTACCAGTTTTAACTACAAAATAAGTATATCCAAATACATTAACGTAATCCTTCTTCATAATATCAGTAACTATAAATGTATATAAACATAAACTTACTAACAACGCTAGAAAACAACAAGCAATAGACTTAAATATCTTCTTTAAGTAAGTCATTGTACCACCACTCTATCTATTCTTTCATTATTAATTATAGCATACACTCACTAAAAAAAAAACATAAAATAAAAAGAAAAAAGCTACCTAAGTAGCTCTTATAAATTATCGTTTAATATTTCATTTTTAAAGTCTACAATTGAAGTATCAATAGGTTCCTCTTCATTCTCCTCTTCTCTATCAAAAAAGTCATCATCATCATAACTAACCATATCATCATCGTCGTCATCTTCGTTTTTCTTCTTATCCATATAGATTTTACCACCTACAGCACCTGCTGACAAAGCACCAACTCCCGCAAGTGTAGCCGCAATAGCCGAAGCCCCAGTAGATGACTTTACAACTTTACCCTTAGCAGTTCCAACATCTGGTGTAATAAAATCACTAATTGCATCACTAACACTACCAGCCATATCACTACCATCTATCTCGTCTGCATTAGTATCTAACATTTCTAAAGGAGCATCTCCATTTAATCCTAAAATACCAGCTCCAACGCCTACAGCTCCCGCAAGACTACCATTTCTAGTACTGCTACCAATAATAGAAGCAACACCAGGAATAGCAACCGAAGACGAGTCTTTAATTAGCTTATCTGAAGAAACATTCGTAATATCATCAGTAGCACTATCTTTTACCTTAATATTATCAGCACCATCATCCTTATCAAAATCAATAACTGCACTATCCATAATATTAGAACTAGGCTTATTTCCAGTACCAGTACTAGAAATAGGAACCTCAATAGGAGCAACAGTTACAGGATCAACATTAGAACTAACAGTACCAGTACCTCCACTAGAACCAAAAGAACTATAATTTTTAGCTGCAAGATTACAACTAGGTCCAATCCAAGCTCTTAAAGTACTAAGAGCATCATCTGTATCAACACCATTAGAATAATTAAGAATAGCTTGCTTAATCTCTTCTAATGAAGATATTAACCCATTAAATGAAGGTTGTTTAGTAAAATTACTAACACCCTCTTCTCCGTGATAAATACTAAGTAATTTATTAGCCGGATAGTTTGTACTGTTAGTATCAGCTAAACTAATAAACTTATGATTATAAAAAAGATCTGGAGCAAAGACACGAGATGCAGACCACCATCCAGAAGCTTCACCTTTTTTACGTAGTGAATCCTCAACCATCAGTAAATCAGAAAAAACCTCATAAAATTTACGACTAAGCTCATTGATAATTTCAATTACATCTTCAACTGCTTTTTCATCCATATAAAGACTATCACCATAAGAAGAATTATTTACAGTCAATTGATAGCTTAAAGAAGGAACATAGGTATTACCAGTATCGGTCATTAAAGTATTAACACGCATCTACCACACCTCCATTATTTCACTACCACTATTAACTGTATGTGTAGGTCCTTGAGTAATCGAGCTAATATACTCGTTGTATCGTTGCAACTCAGCATCTTCTCTAGCCTTTAATTCTGAAAAATCCACAACCCTATTATCTGCAAATGCATTCAAATCACGAACCAATCCATTAACTTCATCTAACAATTTATCAAATAACGGCTTAGTACCAACATTACCATATTGAATAACATTACTATTAGCTAATCGTTCAAGTTCTGGAATAATAACATTACTAATAGTATCAACACAACTTTTAAAGTCACCATTTGAACCATATATAGAGTTAACATCAGTCATATTAACAATCTCTTTATTATCCCTAATTTTAAAATTTCTAGTACCCATTAAAGCACCTCCATACTCTTAACTATATTATATAATTAAAAATCAAATTCACCAAGTCCTAAACAGAACTTTACATCAAATAACTTCTACTTCATCTGGTACTTCTATAGGCTCAAACTCCCTAAATTTAACAATAACATTAATATCATCAAATGATAAATCTCCCTTTAAAATATCATCAATAAACTTAACATAATTTACAGAATCCATAAAACTATCTAAGTTGTCAACACTAATATTATCATTTGTAACATTAATACCTAATAATCTATATTTATCAGTAATAACACTAGAAACATCTACCATAGAAAAACCATTAATCTTCTTTAAAAAATCATTATAAGGACTATATATAAAATCAAAATACTTATTAAGTTCTTCTTCAAAAGAATAATCATCACTATCTTTAAAATGTTCATTAAACATCTTCTCTAAATAATAGTATGACTCATAACTTAAACTAAATAAATCATATAAACTATCAGTACTATTAACCTTCTTATTAATTAACTCTACTATTTCTAAATCATGTAATTCATTATATAAAGTATCTAGTTTTAATATTTCTTCATTAATTGCTAACTTATTACTTTTAATTTTCTCTTCATTAACTTTATGAAATAAATTTTTACCACAAGCTTTTAAATAATCATTATATATCTTCTTACGCTTGCCTTCTTCAGTATTAACCTCTTTTAATTTATTAGAAAAAACACTTTTATTAGCATCCTTTTTACTATATTTATCTTGTATATCTTTAATAATAAATTCATATCGATAATATAGTTTTAAAACGCCTAAAGTATGTGCAAGTTCAACCATATTATCATAAAACTTAGAACTATCCTCTATATCTTTAAATTCACCATCTATAACAAACTGATCAAGATTCTTAACCCTAGTAGCAGAACCATCTAAATAATCAAGAACATTCTTTTTCTTACTTAAAAAACTATCTAAATTATAAAACTCATCCCTAGAAACTTCTAAATTATACTTATTAACATTACCCAAATACTTATCAATCAAACTATTCTTATCATATCCAGTTTTTTGTAACAATTGATAACTAACAGTATCTGTATAAATCTTTAACTTTTCTTCATACTTCTCTAATAAACTCCAAAAATTAAGTTTTAAATGTTTAATAATATCTGGACATTCCCAGTATATACTATCAAAACATTTCTTCATAACTTCTTCAAATCTATTATTTTTCTCTATATTATCAAGAAAAACATGCATATACTTTTCAGTAAACATAGAATAAGTAAAATCACTAATAGTAAGTTTAATAGATGCATCCTCAAATATTTTTATAATATTTAAAAAAGTATTATTAATAGTATTTAGTGAAACATCATCATTAATATCAATACTACTAATTAACTTAAATATTCCAAGTTTAAAGTCAATACTATAATCACTATTATTAAATACTATTATTTGTTTTTCTTTTTCAATATTTTTCTTTAAAGAATCATAATGATTACTCTTATCACTAGGTAATAAACTATTTACTCGTAATTTTAACAATCTATATACTTCTACTTGATATTTATCAAACTTCTTTATTTGTTCTTCTACATATTCATTTCTCTCTTTAACAGCACTTTTATGAAATTTCTCCTTCATTTTTTTAGTACCAGATTCAAGTTCTAATTTAAATGTATTTATATGTTCACTATTAATAGAAATTTCTTTATCAATTACTGTATTACCCATTATTATCATCACTTTCATTTATAATACTATCATTTAAGAATTTAATATGTTGAAGTATATCTTGATATAGTTTAACTAAATCATCATTGCTAAGATCTTCAATTTTAACTTCCTTTTTCTCCATCTTCTTCACCCTCTTATAGAATAAAAGACCTTCATACGAAGGTCTTAACATTTATAATTAATTATGCCTTATCTAAAGTACTGAATTGTAAGTTATAAGCAATAGCTCCACCAGAAGCATTATCTTCACAATCAACGTCTTGTCCTTCAACCCACATATAAACTCTTACTTTTGTAATACCAGCTTGTAAAGCAAATGCTTGCGCATATTTATCAGCAGGTATACCAGCATTAACACTATATATATCTGGGGTAATAGATTTAAAGTAAGTAGCATCAGTTGAATTTAATGCTATATTAGCACCCTCAGCAATATCAGCTTGTACACCAACATATGGAATTTTAGAACCACCAGCTTGAGAAGTAACTATATTGTAAACGTCTGATGCATGTTTAACAGCAGCAGCTGTATGAACATCAAAATTTGGTTCCCAAATAACAGGTTTTACTGTACCATCATTCTTTAATGCCCTAACTGTAGTAGCATCAGTACCAGCAGCAGCATTACCTTGAATTACAAAACCAACACGAGCAGCATTTTGAATACCAGTAGCATTTCCAGAAGCTTGAACGTTTGAGTTAGCTGTTAAATAAATAGTTGAAGCAACGTTAGTTTGGAAATATAAATCAAATACTACGAAGTCACCAGAAGTAGTTGAATTAGTTTCTGTACTTTGTGTAGTTGTTAAAATATAAGCACCAGTACCATTGGTTGTTACACTACCAACAAACATTTTCATAAATCCAGTAGCAGGATCAATATCACCTACTGTAGATGTTGGTTTAATACTAGCCGTTTGACTAGGTAATTGATTAGTAACACCTGGATATGTAGCACCAGTAATATCATCATTTGAAATTATAGTTTTCCAATTAACAGCATCTGTTGAAATTTGCAAACCTTCAGAAGTAGTAACGTTAACATCAATTTGACTAACTGTAACTGTCTTATTAGCAGTAAACCATGCATAAGTACTAGCAGTTAAAATAACACCAGTAAATAAAATCATTAATATTGCTATAAATATTTTTTTACTTTTTCTTTTTCTTTTAGAATTTTTCTTTTCCATTCCTCTTCACTCCTTAATCATTTGTCAACATGTTCTTCAGTGAAATCCATATGTAACTTAATTTCTCCACCGAGTAAATCATTCTTACATTCAGGGTCATCACCTTCAATCCACACAACTACAGTATAACGATCTTTACTATTAGGTTTAAAATTCTTACGTTGTTCCAAAACAGCAATTTTTGAAGAAACAAACTTTTTCGTATTTGGTTCAGCTTTTGCAGTTTCTCTACTTTTTTTAGCATAAACAGTTGCTTCACCATTACGATAAATCATTATTCTAATGGCCTCATCAACATTCTTAATAGTATCATCTATGTCAATCTCATACCAATAGTTTACTTTTTCCTTTCCAGAATTAATTACATAGAAAGTATAGGCAATGTAATTATCTCCATTATGAGCACCAGTTTTCTCTTTATCGATATTATCTGGTAACCATTTAATGGAAATATTATCCATATATTCGATAGTATCTGCCGAGAGTTCCCTAGCCTTATTTTTTAAACTACCATTTTCCGATAAAAATACATTTTTTCTATTAGACATATTCTTATCAAGAGAAACAGTAAATCTACCACCAGCATAGACTATATACAAAAATAAATAAATAATTGATATTAGAATAAGTAGTAATAGAAACGCTATTTTAACTACTTTTATAAATAACTTTCGCTTATATACTTTTTGAGCTTCTACTTCAACACCATTATTCATCATCATTCACCTATATATCTTGTATTCTCACTCCGGCCACCTTTCCTACTATTTCTATTTAATTATAATAAATATTTTTCTCTTTAGCAACCCTAAAAACAAACTTTTTTTAAACTTTACTATTTATATTTTTTACTATGTAAAGAAAAATTATACATAATCCTTACTACATATAGAAAAAACACATACTGTCAAAGCGTATGTCTATTCAACTACTAATCACATCATCAATAAATTTCATACATATATTTACAAAAAAAATCAAAATACCATTCTACAGCAGCAATAATAAAAACTCTAAAACATATAATATTTTCCCAGAACCCCACTTGAAAAAGTCCATATCATTATTGGTATAGTTAAAAACTGTTTTCACAAATTATTTTACTGCCATCATAAAGCTATGAACTACAATATCATGAAAAAAGAAATAATCAATTTAACAAATTAAAATGACGTTCACTAAACGTCATTTACTCTTTATTTATAAACATAACAATAGTCTTTTCCTTACCATATTTGGAATAATCACTTAAAGCCTTTTTATTAACATAATCATCAAACTTTAATACATCAAAATTGACTATCTGTTCAACAAAATCCCCATCATGTAAAAACTTTGTAAAACCATCACTATACACTAATACAATATCATTTTTTTCTAAATTAAAACTTCCATATCTTATAAATTCTCTAACCGCATCTTCTCCCGTAATTGCTCCATATGAAACACATTTACCATCTTTTATATTATTAATATTATTTCGATAATCTCTTCTAACTATAACTCTAGCTTCCGCTAAATTCCACGGAATTCCTATCTTATTTATATATGGATCACTATAAAGTTCTTTATCATCAGCTGTTTGAAACTTAATATTTCCTTTCTTATCATAAACAATAACTCCACAGTCACATATATAAGCATAATTCAAAATATTATTTTCTATTCTAATGCAAGCCGCAACCGCTCCATAATAATCACTTTCTAAATAATCACATTTTAAAATATATTTATTATTTAGTAACTTAACACTCTCATTACATTTTATTAATCTTTCATATAAACTTCCTGTAGCTATAGAAAATGTATTACATATTTCTTTAGCGGCCAAATAAGCGCCTGATGGATTTGGATATTTTTTAACAAACTCTTCTTGTGATATAGAAGCTAAATCACTACAACCAATCGGATCTCTTGTAATACCATCCGCAACAATAGCCTCATCACTAGAAGCAAAATATTGATCTTCAATCGGAAAATTACCATCTACATTCTTAATATTATCAAACGTTCTTTTATATACTAACATAAAAACCTCACTTACTAATTATATAATGAAGAAATATTCCATTCATATACTTTACCATCTTTTATAATCTCTAAAGTATTCTCCATCAATCTAACATCATACTCTGTATTTCTATTAACAAAAATAGAAAAGTCTAAAACATTATTCCCTGAAATTTTAAAATACTTTGCTAAATACATTGTCAAGTCTAACACACAATTAACTGTTCCATTCAAACAATTTGCTTTTTTAAAGTATTACTTTTTAATACCAATAAAATATTCGCAACCAGAAACACCCCCATAATAAGTAATTGTATCAATGCTTCATTTAAACCTCTAACACCACCAAACAAAACATAAAAATACATTAATCTTATTAATATAAATTGTACTGTGACAAATCCCTTAAATATATTAAAGTATTTTCCTTCTCTAGTTTTTCTAAACTTTGACAGCAAATTTATTTACACAATTATCTCAACTACAAAAATTAAATTATAAATATCCGTAAAAAACATACCTCCACTATTGATAAATAGTATAGCATGCAATAATAAAATTACAAACAGACAAATTTAACAAGAAGCGCTACACTTAAGAAGATAAGAAGGAGTAAGAAACTAATAAAGATAGTAAAAAAGATAGTCAAAGCCCAACAAACAAGAAACTAAAATAAACTATACAACAAAGTCTTACCCAACGGCAGAAAACTATTCTTACATCCAAGAAGTCTCAAGTAGTAAAAATACAACTTACACAAAAGAAAAAACTTCCTTACCCAGAAGTTTTTTTAATACATAATTTTAATTACTTAAAGTTTTTTTGCATCTCTACTTTCTACCTTACCTGTAGCTTTATCATCAAGCATTTGTCCAAGTTCATTAGCATAGTCTGGATCTTGTCTCTTTCTAACATCTTTTGCTCTTTTGTTTTTTTCCGCTTGTGAAAGTAATACCGCATCAATATTGGCACCAGAATCTCTCAATGATTTTAAACTATTTGCGAGATCAAGTGACGTTTCAAATGAAGGATAACAATCAGTCCCATAACCATAATGACCAAACTCTTTCAAAATACCATAAAGTTGGTTAATAAAATCTGGACTACTATCAACAATTGAAACTGCATGTGTCATTAAAAGTAATCTATCATCCGAAAAATCAGCTACATATTTAGGCTGGTCTTTAACAGGAAGTTCTTCAGTTTCAGACTCATGCTTAATAGCTTCTTTTTTCTCTATCTTCTCTGACTCAGAAATTTCTCCCCTATGTCTAGCTATTAACACTTGTTCAGTAGAACTACTTTGAGTTCTTCCCAATATTTTATCTAAATAGTCCAAATCAGACGATCTAATACTTTGCGCATTAGGACCATTCGCAATAGCATTCATCTTTTTAATACTATCACTAATCATCGCATCAGTTTCCATAGCTCTTCTTTTTACATCTTCTATTTCGCGTTCTTGTTCTCTTTTAATTTCTTCTACTCTTTTACTAAGATCTTCCTGACTATAATCATCACGTGCAGTATCTTTTTTTTCTTTTTTTTTCATACCAAATAGAAATCCCATATAATACCTCCTAGTATAAGAAAAAGTATCATTAACTTTTCTATATTTCAACAATATTGACATTACACAAAGTAAAGTCATCATCAAATACTAATTTAAAAGTTTGACAGTATTTCCACTTACCATCAAAAAAAGTCTTATCCTTAAACTTATAATCACCATCATAACTAACACTACACCATTTACCAAGTAAATACATAATAGAAGTAGAATGACTTACTATTAAAATTTTCTTATTTTTATACTCATCCATTACCCTCATAAGAGAGTCATACATTCTCTCTAAAGTTTCTCTTCTACTCTCGCCATCACCAATCTTATAGTCATAATCATTAAATTGATGAATTTCAAAATCACTTGGCAATTCACTTAAATTCTTAATACCATGACGTCTTTCATTAAATCCATCAGTAATATTTATAAGCAAATTATTTCTATAAGCAAAATACTTTGCCGTACTAATAGCTCTAGAAAAACTACTACTCCATACTACATCTAAATTACTAAACTCATCCATTAAACTAACTCTCTCAGCTAATCTTTCTCCATCAACACTTAAAACAGTCTTCTTATTAGAAGTATAAAAATCTTCATTACTATCAATCATCCCTAATTGTTTCCTTATTACTTCTGAGTGTCTTACTAAATATACAGTTGTCATATTACCTCCAAAACATTATTAGTACAAGTATATTATCTCACAAGTATTAATTATTTTCAAATTGAAAAGTGATGCTAACGCACCACTTTCGAATTAATATTTTTTCTGATTTTTTGGTATCACATCATTTACAATTATACCAAAACCAAACTTTTTGAAACTTACTACTTATATTTTTTACTATATAAAAGTAATTTATACATATCCCTTATCAAATATAGGAAAAACACCTGTCAAGTAACTGTCAAAAAAAAGACACTATTATAAATGTCTTCCTTTATCATCACTTTTAGAAGTATCCCCAATTGATTTATCTCCAAACATCTTACCCAGTTCACTAGAATCACTAGTACCAAGACTAGAACTACTAGAACTGCTAGTAGTTGTGCTCTTAATAGTATCAGAAGCATAAGTTCTAGACTTTCTAGTTTTTGAAATTGAACCGTAATAATTTTTTGGTACAGGATTGTTTTCATGATGCCATTTAAGCGGCTCATCCATACTAGTAACCTGAGCAAGTGACTTTCTAGGCATTTCTTCTATCTTTTTTATAGTTCTTAATATATAGAAAAAATTTTCTTCTGCTAATTTATTTCTTCTACCACTAAGCACCTCATTTAAATCACAACCATTTTCTTTATACAATCGCACACAATCCGCAAGAATACAAATTCCTGGATATTGAGGATAATAATTACCACCATATTCTTTTATTAAATTCAATAATTCCTGAGAAACTTTCGAGTTTCCATCAGTAACAGTATCAATAATTGCAAATAAAGTTTTATCAGCCTCAGGATCATCTCCATTATCAATTCTAGACGAAGTATCATCAGGTACAAACTTTTCACCAGCTATTGCGGCATTTACTCTTCTTAAAGCATTTTCTTGAAGTTTTTTTTCTATATTTGCAATTTCTTCAACATATTCCGCACTTAATAACATATTAGATGAAAATCCATACAAAAAGTTCATCATATCTAGTTCTAGAGCTTTCTTAACACCTTCTTGATTTATACGACTCCATTCACTCTCTGGAATAATTTCCTTCAAAAAAGCATTAACAACTTGATTAGCTTTTTGCCAACGATCAATTTCACTGAGTTCAACATCTACCGAAGATTTCTGTTCTTCATCGACCTGTTTACTTTCAGTTCCTGCTTCTTTATTTAGTTTTCCACGCTCTACCACACCATTTTTTCTATCTTGTTGAAAAGGTTTAGTTTCTTGTCTAATTCGCTTAGTAGATGTTCCATTTCCAAAAAGCATACCAAATATACTACTTTTTTCACTGCCATTCTCAACTGCTTGCACTTTCTCCCCAGCAGTTTCAGTAATTGTTTTCTTTGAGCTTTTTTTCTTCGCCTCTATTGAAACTTTTTTTTCAAAAGCCTCACGGGTTAAAGGAAGTATAACACTTTTTTTTGATATATCTTTATAAAGATAATATAAAGATGAAACATAGCTATCAGTAAGCTTATTCTTACCACTACCGTCATATATCTTACACATTTGATAAATTGGATTGGTTTCTTTAGCCTTTGCCACTTTTAAAGTTTGTTTTACAAGCATTTGAATAAAATATGAACTATTTTTATCCAAATCAGAAAGAAGATCAGAAAATTCCTGAGAAATAATCCTGCTAGCATCATCTTGAGATATATTTTTACTTTTCGATTTATATAAATCACTTTTAAAAAATGCTGGAAAAAGAATGTTATAAGCATCAGAAGAATATATTTTAGGACTACCAAAAAAATATTTACCTCCAATACCAGCAGCCAAATATAAAGCAAATAACTTTTTTCCCTCTCCTTCTATAGCGAATTCAACTCTATCTTCACCTTTGCCATTAGAAAATGTACATCCTTCTCTCAATATATCATAAATCCTAGCAACATTATACAAGTATTCCCGTGTACCTTCACCAAAACTATAATAATCTCTCGAATTACCATTACTACTTTTTGCCATTATACCAATTCCTCCATAAACTATTATTACCTATATTTTATCATTATAAATATTTCAATAAAATACAAACTGATAAACTTATACAAAATATTTACACAAATTATAGCATTGTAGCAAAAAAACAATATCAAACAATAATTTAATATTGTTTGATATTATTTTTAATATCTATTCATTTCCTTTTAAACTACTAACCATATCTATAGACTTAACTTTTCTAGATAAATACAAAGATACTAAATATGAAACAACAAATGTCAATACTGCTGCAAAAATATATGTACCAATATTAATATGTACTGAGAAATCAAAACTATCATCCAAGCATTTTTTAAATAACCAGTCTACTAAGAAATATCCACTAGGTAAACCAATAATAATAGATAAAATAGTAATCCAAGTATTTTGTTCTATAAAAATACTTTTAATTTTCTTATCACTAAATCCTAATACTTTTAGTGTAGCAAATTGATATTGCTTTTCATTATAAGATAAAATACCCATATTATATATTATAACAATTCCTAATAATACAGCAAAAAGTATAATAAGTATTATCATCTTTCTAGTCATAGAAAGCATAGATTCCATTCCACTACGTAACGTACTTATATCTTGAATAGATTCTACATTTTTAATTTCATTAATATTCTTCATATTAGAATTAGTATATAAAGAATCAGCTTTATATTTTAGTCCTAAACTCTCCATATAACTCTTAGTCATAGTTAAATTCTGACTCTGTGGATCCTTATAAAAGCCAACTATCTTAGTCTCATAATAAGTCTTATCACCATAAATATGCCACTTAGTAGTGTTTCCTATTTTATAACCCTCATTAGAAGCCATTTTATAAGTAATATAAACTCCCTCATCACTATCTAACTTTATAAATTTATCTTTATTATCTAAAAATCTAACTAAGTTCGAAGAATCATCTACAAATATAGTATGAGCAATTCTCTTACCTTCACTATCCTTTACTTCAACACCTAAAGTCTCACTTGTACTATTACCATATTTACTCTTTAACTCATCAATCTCTTCTAAACTAATATTCTCACTAAAACCAAGCTTATATGAGAAATTATATAAGTCTTCAAACTGCAACTTAACAAAGTGATTCATACTATTAAGCATTCCAAAAGCACAAACTATCAATGTACAGCAACCAACTATACCAATTACTCCTGTAATAGTTCTAAACTTATTTCTAATAATATCTCTTAAATTCCACTTTGTAGAAAATCCTAAATGTTTAAATATACCCTTCGTAGTAATATTTAAACTACCAACTTTAACACTAGGTATTTCATTTCTTAAAGCCTCAGCTGGCCTTTTCTTTAACTCTCTTCGACAAGTTAAATATGCAATAAATGAAACTCCTAATACAACACAAAGTGCCATCAAGTAACTTCCAATTTTAACTATTGGTACTCCATTAGGAACCTCAAAGAAAGACATCTCTAAACCAATAAATACACTACCGATAAAGTATCTTCCTAAAACAATACCAACAATCGCTCCAAGTAGTGAAACAAAGAAAGCATAACTAATATAATGTAAAGTAATTTTACTATCCTTAAAACCTAATGCTTTTAAAGTACCAATCTGTAACTTTTGTTTCTTAATTACACGATTCATTGTCGTAATAACAGATAATAAAGCAATAAATAAGAAAAGTCCTGAGAAGATACCAACATAAGCACCACCCTCATCAATTTCACCTTGATACATAGAGTAAGACGTTGTATCTTCAATATTAACAATTGCTAAAGCACTACTAATATTATTCTCAATATCATCCTTAACACTATCAATATTTTTCTTATTATTAACATCAACCATAACATAGTTATATGGAATATGTTCTAAATAATTAAAATTATCTAAAGTATAATCTAAATGATATGCTTCCATCTGTTTAACATATAAACCCTTAATATAATCTTCTGGTATTTCTTTATAAGATAAATAAGCAATACCAAAAACATTTCTATCAGGAACCAAATCAGATTCATTCTTTATATCATATACATGATCTGGTATATTAACAAGTCCAAGTATTTTCTCTTTTAAAGTAAAAGTATCATATTTAATCCTAATAGTATCTCCTACATTAAGATTATTCTTCTCAGCATAAAACTTATCTATCCAAACACCATTTTTATTAGAATCAAATTTTTCTCCTTCAAAGACATAAAATTTAGATATTTCATTAGTCTCTATAAAACTAACTAAATATGACTTATCTTTGTCATCTGCATCAGTCGCATTAATAACTAATTTTCTTTCAGCATTATTTATGTTTTTTAAGTTCTTAATATCTTCCAAGTCTTTTTCACTAAAACTATTACCAATTACGTTTAAATCTTGTAAATTATACTCCGTATAAAACTTATCTCCCGCACTAATCATTCCATCCATATATGCTTCTATTCCAACATATACCATTACTCCAATTAGTACCATTAAAAATATTGTTAAAAACTGTGACTTATTTTGTAATATATCACGAAGCATCTTCTTTCTTAACATATTACCACACTACCTCATCTATATTCTTAGGCTTTTTATTAATAACATTACTTTCTACTTTACCATTCTTTAAACGTATTACTCTATCAGCAACATCTGCTATTAAAGAATTATGAGTAACAACAATTACTGTATTTTCTCCATTATTAGCATCACACTGTTTCTTTAATAATTTTAATACTTGAGCTCCAGTCTTAGAATCAAGTGCTCCAGTAGGCTCATCACAAAGTAATAATACTGGATCCTTAGCAATCGCTCTTGCTATTGAAACTCTTTGTTGTTCTCCACCTGATAATTGATTAGGAAACTTATTATAATGATTTTCAAGTTCTACTTCCCTAAGTATCTTCTTCGCATTCTTTGGTTTCTTAACAATATCATTAACTATTTGTACATTTTCAAGTACTGTAAGTGTTGGAAGTATATTGTAAAATTGAAATATAAATCCTACATCCTCAGCTCTATAATTAGTAAGTTCTTTATCACTATATTTAGAAATAACTTTATCTCCTACTTGAATAGTACCAGATGTAACTTTATCCATTCCACCTAATAAGTTTAAAAGTGTACTCTTACCTGCTCCAGATGGTCCTAGTATAACAACAAACTCACCTTTATTAATTGAAAAAGAAACTTTATCTAGGGCATTAAACTTTTTTTCCCCTACACTATATGTTTTAACAACATTCTTTAATTTAATTAACTCTTTCATAACATACCCTTTCTAAATATGATATTTTTATCACATTTCGTTATAATTATAATTAACATTAAACTTAAAATCAACAAAAATATGATATTTTTATCACATTTACTAAAAACTATAGTATAATCTATTTGAAGGACGTGATATTATGAGTGAAACTAGAATACCTACTCAAAAAAGATCTATTGAAAAACGCAATAAAATTATTTCTTATGGCTTTGAACTTATGTGTAATAAAGGCTACCATAATATTAATACTAATGATATAGCTAAATATGCCAATGTATCAACAGGAATAATTTATCAATACTTTAATGATAAGAAAGAAATATTTATTGAAGGTATCAAAAACTATTCTGACAATATTATGTTTCCTATTTTAAATGTTTTAAAAAATAATGATATAAAAATAACTAATCTAGAAAAACTTTTAAATGAAATGTTAGATATCTTTATAAAACAACACACTCTATCTAAAAATGCTCACGAAGAAATGATTGCCCTTTCTCACCTAGATCCAGATATTGCTGAAATATTTCATCAAAAAGAACTTGATACTACAACAGTAATAGTTAAAACTCTAAAAGAAAATAATATTTCCTCAGAAAACTTACTTGAAAAAGTCCATATCATTATTGGTATAGTTGAAAACTATTGTCACGAGGTAGTTTACCACCATCATAAAACTATGAACTACGATATTATGAAAAAAGAAGTTATCAAAATAATTACAAGTATTCTAACAAATTAAAATGACGTTCACCAAACGTCATTTATTTTTTTATTTATAACTACCAGTTTCTACACTTTTTAATCCCTCAAACAAACAATTTAAAAACCGGACTTATTGAAGAAGCAAATTCAAATGCTATATCTTTATGAGCATAGGTTCCACCATATTTTCCACGTTTGGAATATATCCATATTGCATTCGTTCTTTCACACCACTCAGTAACACTCAACGTAAACGTATGAAGTCCTGCTGTCCTTCTAAACCCGTCGAATTCGACGGAATTAAAATTAGGATTATAAATTGATTCCCACGTTCCTAAAAACTCTAAAGTTATTCTATTTCTAAGCCAATTTCTTATAACATCATCAGCCTTTGACTTACCATCTTTAAACTTTCCAAAATCAGATATACAAATATAATCATTATCATCAATATTAGTTATATTTATTTTAATATTTTGTACCTCTATTATTTTATTTGACATATTCCACCTCCATTGATTTGTATTACCATTCTATTCTATAATACAAACAAACGGTTGTTAATATGAAATTGTATATTATTTAATGTGAATTTTCCCTTAGAAAAATCCTTGCGAAATAAAAACGACTTTTTACAAGTCATTTTAAATTTCTACTCGAAGAAATCGAGTTTTCTATCATATTTGGTGCTCGTATCCGGACTTGAACCGGAACTCTATCGCTAGAAGTAGATTTTGAGTCTACCGCGTCTACCAATTCCGCCATACGAGCAACTACATACCAAGTATATCATACTTTTTCTATTTTCAAAATATTTTTTCAAGAAAAAAGAAGAACCTACTCACTAACTTCTTCCTTATACTTAGAAGTATATAAGTCTGATTCCTCATTCTCTTCCTTTTCACTTTCCTCAATAAAACTATTCATATCTGGTAAATCTTTAATTGTAGATAAACCAAAATAATCTAAAAACTCACTAGTAGTCTCATATAAAATAGGTCTACCAGGTAAATCACTTCTACCAACTTCTTTAATAAATCCTTTTGCAACCAGTTTTCTAATAATTTGTGTAGAACAAACACCCCTCATCGCATCTATTTGTACTCTAGTAATTGGTTCATTATAAGCAATAATAGCCAAAGTCTCTAAAGCTGCTTGACTCAAAGTATTGGTTTCAGGATTTTCTAAAAGTTTTTGATAATACTCTCTATGTTCATACTTAGTCGTAAGTTTAAATCTATTACCTAAAAAGTCTATTCTTAAACCTCTATTCTCATCTTCATAATCATGTTTTAATTCATATAAAAGATTCTTAGATTCCTCTTCATCTATTTCAAGTACATCTTCTATTTGATCAAAAGTAAGACCTTCCTCACCAACAACAAATAAAAGTCCTTCTAAAACCGCTTTTTTCATACCTACACCGCCTCACAAATAATATCATCAAAAGTACCATCCTGTGTAATAGTAAGTTCATGACTCTTAGCCATTTCTAAAACTGCTAAAAAAGTCGCGATAACATACTCTTTAGAAACAACAGGGAAAAGTTCAAAAAACGATACTCTCTTCTTCGTCCTTAATAAATTTTTAATATCATGTCTTCTCGAAGAAACAGTAACTTCATTTACTGTAATCTTAGTCTGTAAAGGTTTAGTTTCTTTTTTTCTTTCCAAATACTTTTTAAAAGCCTCTACCAAATCATCTAAAGTAACATCAGTCGTAATACTAACATCTTCTTCAACATAATTTCTAATATTCTCAGGTGCTTTAGTATAAATTTCTTTTCTTAAATTTTCTTTGTCTTGAAGTACTTTAGTAATTTCTTTATATGCTTGATACTCTAACAATCTATTAACAAGTTCTTCTCTAGGATCTTCCTCTTCTCCTTCTTCATTCTTAGGATTAGGAAGTAACAATTTAGATTTTAATTCAATAAGTTCTGAAGCCATAACCAAATACTCAGATGCAATTTCTAAATTCATCTTTTCTTGTAAATCCAAATAATTCATATATTGATCAGTAATCTTTTCTATTTCTATATCCATTATATTCATTTTACTTTCTTTAATAAGATGTAACAATAAATCTAATGGTCCTTCAAACTCATTAATCTTAAAATCCATATCAAGAACCTACTTTCTAATTATATCTACACTTACAAGTATAACAAATTTTTCCTATTAATAAAAATATATTTTACTTTTTAATCAAAACAATTATAATATACATAGGTGATTTTATGAAACAATTCACAATGCGTGATGAACATTTTATCTGTGAAAAATGTCACAAAGAAGTATCTCCCCTTGGCTACACAGCAAGAGATCATTGTCCATATTGTCTTTATTCTAAACATGTTGACATAAATCCTGGAGATCGAAAAAACACTTGTAAAGGTCTTCTAAAACCAATTGGTATTGAAAAATTTAAAGATACTTATAAAATACTTTATCAATGTGAAAAGTGTCAGAAACTTCATAAAAATATAGTCGCTAATGACGATGACATGAACATGATAATAAAAATATCAAGTAATAATTAAACCAGTCCAAACTCTTGAACTGGTTTTTATTTTAAACATTTACTTTTACCATATTAGTAGTATATCTATTACCTTGACTATCATAAATATGGAAAAGTGCATAATACTCTTTACTAGAATCTAAATTTCTAAACTCTAATTCAAAACCATCAGCAATCTTAAACTCAACTCCAGACATTGTTCCAGAACTTTCCCACTCTGTTGTATAATTTCCATTATCATCAAATATTTTATATGACATATTCCAAAATTGAACTAATTTCCAATCTTTAAGTTCAAAACTCACTTTAGGAGCAATCAGATCTTTACTCTTCTCATCAACTATTGGTATAGCACCAGTAATTACACCTTTAGGGTTATCATCATCTATAACAAACTCTACATACACTGCTTCATTAGTAAAATTCTCAAACATTCTACTACCCCAATTTTGAAGAATTGCCGGTATTAAATACTTAATATAATCTTTTCCTTTTTCAGATTCAAAAGCAGTTAAATAAACAGACTCTTTAGAATTATAAGCAATAATACCCTTTTTCTCAATTGTAGTACTAAAAACATTATTAGAAACAGTTATATCAGTACCCTTAAATCTAGGCATATAATACTTATCACTTATCTTCTCAAAAATAACATAATTAGCCGAACTATAATTTTTAGAAACATCCTCTGGTACAGTAACACTAATAATATCATTACTAATAGCAGGTACATTACTACTTAACTTCCAATTATTCATTCTAGTGCCAGTAAGTTTAGAAGAAAAATTAGTAATAAAATTAGTATACTCTGTAGCAAAATTAAACTGTCTATATAAACCCATTACACTAGTAATATTTTTTTTATTTTCAAACGGAAAATATATAGAAACCCCATAAGTATCAGCTAAATCTGTTTTTTGATATACAATAAATGAATCTAACGCTTCCTTAACTTGTAAAGCCTTATCATTATAATTACTAGGTAATTTATTAATTAAATCACATAAATCAACTAAATCATAAATAGAATTAGCATTAACTCTTCCAAAAGACTTGGTCTGATTTCTTGTTCTAGATACGTTAGAATAATCGATTGTTAAATTATCATCTACATCTTTAAATAAATTATCAATTGTTTTCTCTACATCATTAACTTTTGCTAAATCAAGTAACGACAAAGTAATTCCTTTTGCCTTAAATGTCTGCGTATAATATTTTTCATAATAGTCTACAACTAACATTCCAAAATCTACTGTACTAGTATTACTTTTTAAATCTCCTAAAAATCTATAATCCCATCCATATCCTGGTTCTACTTCTTGTGAAGCAACCATGTATTTAGCATAATTAGATAATAAGGAAGCAACTTCAACACTGGACATTAAACAAGCATCAAACCCAATCATTTCTAGTTTTTTATTTTTAAACGGACTATTATCAAATGCTTGTTTTAATTTTGGAATTGTAAGACTACCCATAAAGTTTTGATCTAATCCATATCCATATACTGGACCTCCTCCATGATCCCATAAGATTAAGCTATATTTTGATGCTTTATAGTTTTTATAACCATAGTTTAAAAAACTTGCTAAAGTATTTGAATCAGTCATACTAACTTTTTCAAATTCTTCTACCTTCTCCAACGTACCAGTTTTATTCACTTTAAAAATTGCATTTTTATCACTCGGTACATTTTCATTTTGCCATTTTTTACTACCCCCAGTATAAATTAGAATATTAACTTTATTAAAATCCGCCTCAGAATTAGTAATCTCATTAATATCAAGTGAAGCAGCAGCATATTTAGACTCCAAATCGGATCCTATCATGTAAATCATAATAGTTCTTTTCCCAGATAAAAATGCAAAACCATCAGTCATAAAATACATTATAGCAACTAAAAAAATAATCATCGCTGGTACTAATATTTTAAAGTTAATAGTTTTCTTAATCTTATTACTAGTATTATTATAATTAATACACATTTCATTATTATTAACATTGTTGTAATTAGAATTTATATTACCATTAAAATTATTGTTATAATTCTGATTTATATTAGTATTAAAGTTATTATCATATCCTTGATTCATTTTGGAATCAAAATTAGAGTTATTAAAAGAAGCACTATTACTATTACTCTGATTACTATAATTTACAGAATTAGTTGGTGTAGAAAAAACATCAGTAAAACCTCCATTATCATTTTTTTTCTCATTATTAGTATTTAAATTATTACTACTAACTTGCACATTATTATTAGTACTATTATTATTATCAATACCATTATTAATATTATAATCAACTCTACTAATATCATCCCTATAATTAGGATTAAAAGCACTATTAGCTGGAGATGTAAAAACATTAGTAAATCCATCATTACCACGTTTTACTCCATTACTCTTATTTGTAGAATTACCAACAGCAATCTTTCCACCACACAAATTGCAAAACTTAGCATCATCAGCTAAATTAGCCCCACATCTATTGCATCTCATCCTATCACCTACATTATTCTAATAATAGAATAACATATTTAGAAAGAAAAAAACAGATACAAATCTGCTAATTTCTTGGCTTAAATATAAGAGCAAATATAAATGAAAATATAATAGCAGCCGTAATACCTGTAGCTGTCAAATCAAACATTCCCATAAGTATTCCAACAACGCCTAAACTATTAGCTTTAGCTAAAGCTCCATGTATAAGTGAATGCCCAAAACTAGTTATCGGTACCATTGCACCCCCACCTACAACTTTAATAATATAGTCATAAAAACTAAAACTATCCAATAATGCTCCAACAACAACTAAAATACTAGTAATATGTCCTGGAGTTAACTTAGTATTATCTAAAATTATTTGTGAAATCATACATACAAATCCACAAAACAAAAATGAATTAATAAAAAGCACTATACCACCTCCAAACTAATAGCATGAGCAATAGAATTAATATTTTGTTTTTGATACAAAAGCGTTGGTGAAAATAAAGCTCCCGTTGCAATTAATAAAACTCTTTTTAACTTCTTAGTCTTAAGTTGATTATAAACGTATCCATAGTTTACCAATGCACTACACACCGGACCAGATCCCCCTGCCAAAACTTCTGGTTGCTTTTCTAAATCATAAAGCATTACTCCACAATCATTATAATTCTTACTTAAATCCATTTTATAATTAACTTCCATATAATCTTTAACAATCTCTTTTCCATATCTTCCTAAGTCCCCAGTCAAAATTAAATCATAATACTCCGGACTTCTTCCTGTCTCATCAAAATGTCTCTTCATAACATCAATTGCTGCTGGAGCCATAACTCTTCCCATATCATTAGAATCATTTTCATCCATATCAATAATTCTACCTAAAGTAGCACAATCAACTTTAACATCAGTCTTTTCATTAACCAAAACAATCGAAGCCGCACCAGTTGCCGTAAATGTTGCACTTCTAGGTCTAGGTGCTCCATACTCCGTAGGATTTCTAAATTGTTTTTCACAACTCATATTATGAGAAGAAACTACACATAAAGCATTTTTTACTTGTTTGCTATTTATAAAATTAGAAGCAATTATCATCTCCAAAACACTACTACTACAAGCCCCATACACCCCTATAAAACCATTTCCATATCCTAAAGTCCCATAAGTAGAAGCCGTAATCTGATTAAGTAAATCACTTCCCAGTACAATATCAAATTCATTCTTTAAAATTCCAGTCTTCTTAACAGCATAACTAAGTGAATCTCTAACTAATTTTATCTCTGCCTTCTCCCAAGAATCTTCTCCAAAATATAAATCATTATAAGTCTTATCAAAATACTTTTTTAAAGGTCCTTTCTTCTCATAAACTCCTGCAACTAATGCCGTATCTTTTACATAAACATTATTATACTTAAATGTCATTTTCCACCTCCTATTAAGAATCTAACCATTCCAAAAAACCAAGCCGCAACAACTCCATATAAAATAACAGAACCTGCTAACTTAAAAATATTAGACCCAACTCCATATATCGGTCCTTCTTTTTTATAATCAAGTGCTGCACTAGTCATAGAATGTGCAAACCCTGTAATAGGTATCAATAAACCACACTTAAACTTTGTCACTAACTTATCAAAAAAACCTAAAGCCGTAGATAAACTAGCAATAAATATCATAATAATAATCATAAATGTAGAAGCTTCAGTCCTAGAAATATGATAAAGACAACATAATAATTCAATTATTCCTTCACCTAACATTCCAACTATTCCACCAACTATAAAAGCAACTAAAGCATTTTTTCCTCTAGACTCCTCAGCTTTATGCATATCCGCAATTTTTTTATAAATCTTTTTATCCATAATCATCACCAGTAATAGCATTTCCAAAATAAATAAAATAATACAAAAAAACTTAAGAATATTTCATCTTAAGTTATAAAGCCACTCTTAATTTTTCTAAAATCTTACCTTCTTTTCTAGAAACCTGCACTTGACTAATACCAAGCTCTCTACTTGCCTCACTCTGAGTCATATCTTCATAATATCTAGCAACAATTAAATTCTTCTCTTCATCAGATAATCTACTAATCTCTCTTCTTAAATCTAAAATTTCTGGACTAGTTTCCTTATCGTATGAAGCAACAGAATTATAAAACTCAGGAAGAGCCTCATCAACACTATAATCTAAACTTTTAACATCCAAAGCCGCCACTCTTGCTTCCTCAATCTTTTCCTCATCTATTTCTAAAAATAAAGAAAGCTCCGTAGTAGTTGGTTCTCTTCCTAATCTTTGACTCATCTGTTCACTAGTCTTCTCAATACATTGATTTAGTTTAACTAAATCACTAGATACTTTAACAAGTCCAGACTCTCTAACATATTTGCGTACTTCACCTAACACATAATAATAGGCATACGTCGAAAACTTTGTATTTAAACTACTATCAAAATTATGATATGCATTAATTAATCCAATCATTCCTACTTGATACAAATCATCTTTTTCAAAATACTTTGTATATCTTTGAATAATACCATATACTAATCCCTCATAATTTAATAGTTCTTCCATATTCTCCTTTCTAAATACTAAAACAATTTAAGGCCTCAAACTCATCTTTTACATAAAATAGTCTTGATGAGTCCCTAATTTCCTTAAATACATCGCTAAGTCCACATAAAACTACTTTTCCACAACTTAAAAATATTTCAACTAATTTTCTTTGAAAATCCTTAAAAATATTTTCATCAGTCTTTTCTACATAATTAAAATCAAATATAAAAAAATGCATTCCTTGTTTATAAAGTAAATAATCTATTTCCTCATCTAGTTTCTTAAATGTTTTATTAGTTAAATCACCTTCCAATTTAATTACTGTAACTCCTTTAACCACTCCAACATCCATTTCTAACATGAATCCACCTCTCTATATTAATATAATGTTAACTACACTAATTATCTACCTATTAGACAAAAAATATCAAAATATTCGTTCGACAAATTATAACAAAAAAATAGAAAAGCCTAAACTTTTCTATTGTAATTTTAAAATATATGGATTACTTGCTGTTCCATCTCCATCTTCAACTTTAATATCATGCATTAACGAAATAGCTGGTCTAATATAATTTTCATCAATTATATAATTCCTTTTTATACTAATCTTATTTATATACATCGAAATATAATTAATACCAAGATAATAATAATTAACCTCATCAGGTGATAAAGTCCAATAATTATATGAAGACGTTGTTAAATAAGTTCCCCCTAAATCAAGTTCATCTCTTGTAAGTAATGCTACTGGATACGTAAGACCATTACCCACTGATAGTCTATCATTAGCATTAGTACAAACAATAGAGGGTTTACTGTACTTACCATTCACAAAATAATTATCATCTATAACTGAATCTTTACTCTTTAAACTGCCTGAATAAAACGTTCTGTCATTACACCAATCAGTATTTTCCAAATACTTAGTATAGTTTGAAAATAAAGTCGACCAAATAGTATCTACTTCTTGCTTTACTTTTGAACTATTTTTATTACTCATCATTTTACTCTTAATTGTATCTAATGTATCACCATTTGTTAATGCATAATAACTAATATCTATTTTATTTGTTTCTGAAGAAACTATATTAGAAACCATATAATTAACAGTACTACATGTATTAGAAGTACTAAAACAAGTATAATTATAACCCTTAGTTAAAGCCGCAATTTTACTAGGTAAAGAAATAGCAGTTAAACTAACAGTATCCTTTAATGTATATGTTGTACCATTCCAAGTAACATCATTACCAAATATCCATTTAGTATTATTTCCTTGTGTTTGAAGTGCCGATAAAGAAGTTCCATTAGATAAAGTAATATAATCAAGCCTATAACTAGTACTTGTATTTTTTAATAAAGAAGAAATATAGTAAACACTAGTACACGTATTTGAATTATAACTAGGACAAACATAATAACCATTTAAGTCCATATCAACATATTGAGTCGCTAAATAATCAGTAGCATCTGTTATTGTATAATTACCATTACTATAAGAAACACTTTTTCCTATCTTTAAAACACCGGGTATATAATTTGCCGTTTTATTAGAACCAGAAAATATATAAACAGGAGAAGTACAAGACCTGCTTCCATTAAGACAAGTATATTTATTTACCTGTAATGCTGAGTTAAAAGCAACAGCACTAGATGAAGAAATAGTATAAGTAGAACCAGAATTAGTCATAGCAGTTCCAAAATAATACTTAGTTGTACCCATTGCCTTCGAAAGAGAAATTGTTTTTGATTGACTAATATCCAAAACATTACTCCATGTCGCAGTCTTAGAAAGATTTTGTGTTTTAATCTCATCTCCATACATATAACCAACATATGCTAGTGAATCTGAATTTTCATTAAATACTGTAAGTTTTAATCCCTTAGAAGCCTCACGACAGTTACCAGACAAATAAGAACCATTATAGACTAACTTAACTCCACCAGTAGAAGTAGTTCTAACTATTTTCCAACACATATTACCAAAAACTACATTATTATTAGTAACATTTCCATGGTAATAATGAACAGGATACTCATCATTAGCAGTTGAATAATACGTATAAACACCATTGCCACTACCAACAGCATTAGCTGTATCTAAAGTTGCTGCGCTAGCAACAACATCATATAAAGTTGCACTACCAGCCATAGTACCATCTAAACTCTTATTAAGACTAACCTTTGACCATTTAGCCCTATAAGTTACATTCTTATATGGCATTATAAAAGAACCATCATTATTAATTTTAATACCATCAGTAACAAGTTCCCATCCTTTAAAACTATAACCATTACACTTTGGAACTTGACTAATAGGTTTAACAACATCATATATTCCAGTTAAAGTATTACTAGGCATATTAGTAACAGTACATGAGGCTGGAGTATTAGAATCATATATGACATTAAAAGCAGTAGCTAAAGTTGGGGTATCAATACTTTCTAGTCTATCCTCAGCACCATAATATGAATAATTAACAAAAGTAGTATCTGTAACAGGTAAAATATCCCCAATATTATAATCAGAAGAAGCCTCTACATAAATAGTCATACTAGCTTTACCACCAGCTCCAAATGAAGAAGTCATTAAATTCCACTCTACAGAATGATCCGATAAAATATCTGCAGTACCATTAATAGTTTTCACATTAAGTATTTTAAATGGTTCCCTAAAATAATCACTTAAAACAAAAGAATCATAATAATCTCGCCCAAAATAAATATTAGAAAGAACATTCCAAACATTATTAGCATTAACTACAATCTGTTCATCACTAATATTTTTAATCTCTTGAACAACTTCATCACCCATTTCATACTGTATTGCTAAAAAAGAAAGATTAGAATAATTATTTTTTAATTCCTGATATATAGAAACCTCCTTAGGAGAATCAATAACTGGTTTTCCATCTGTTACAAATACAACTTTAACATTCTCAGCATCTCCAGGAGTATATCCTTCCATAAACTCTGCTATTTTAGAAAAAGCACTATAATAACTAACCTCTTTTTTAGCAGCTCTAGACTCATTTAAAAAACCATCAAGTGCTACATTCAAACCAGTATCATCATAAGAAAAACCAGTTATTAATGAAGCTGTATTATTAAATCCAATTAAGGCAACTCTATTCCTACCATTATCAAACATATTAGTAAGCATTGTCTTAATAGCACTAGAAAAATTCGAATTACGCTCATTTAAAGAACCATCTACTACTAAAATATAATCTGTAGAACTCCTATTTTCAGGAGCTATTGTATTAAGATTATATGTAATCATTGCTTTATTCTTAGAAATCCATGTCGCATATTTAGTAATCTTCCAAGCCCCTTCTTCATTAGCATCATAATCAAAAGCACTAGATGTATAAACAACCGAAGGAACTGGTAACTCAACAGCAAAAGAATTAGAAAACACAATTATAGAAACAGAAACTAAAAGAACAAAAATAAGTCCACATTTAAATAAATTGTTTGAAAAATAATTATATAGTTTCTTCATATAACACCTCTATAAATTAAAACCTTTTCTCCCACTTAATCATCTTAGCATGTATTACAAACTTTTCTCTTGTATCATAACAAGTTGCTAACGTAAGTATTTTATCACTTGGTTCTATTTCTAAATCATCATATTTAACTAAACTTCTGTTTTTAATTAAATCTATAAAACTTAAAAATTTCTCATTATTATCATAACCAGTATATAAATAATCATTAGTATTCATAATTCTATAAATACTAAATACTTGAAAAATATAATTATTATAAGGGGTCGAAATATAAACTAATTTCTCACTACCATCTTTATTAATTAAATCTCTTAAACTTCCAAACATACTGCCATCTACTCTACCATGTCCATAAATAATATTATTACTAACTAAATCATCTATATCATTTCTATAATCTGTATATATCCATCCTGCATAATTAAAAGATTTATCATATGAATGAGTTAAATAGTAAGAATTGTCCTTATGTTTAACTACTGGATAATTAACAGAAGTCTCAGGTACTTTTATCCAAGCTACTACTTCATCATTAATTTTAGATAATTCAGTAAAATCAACTGATAAAAAAGTACTAACTGGATTAATTTCAATTTTTGTAACCTCTTGTACAATCTCAATTCTTTCTTTAGTTTTTTTATTGTCTTCAATCCAATTTACAATATTAAAAAAAGAAAAGAGCATAGCAAGTAAAGAACAAGCTAATACACTAATTGCAATTAACTTTTTCCTCATAGTCATGCCCCTTTCTATAAAATTTCTATATCTTCATTTTTGTTTATATCATTATTAACATTATTAGTATCATTTGTTTTAGCTTCAATGAAAGAACTATAGTTATTATTAATATTATTTTGTTCGCTAAATAAAGTATCATTAGTTATATCAGTATTACCATTTTGATTAGTTGAACTAGAAATAACACTACTATCAAAAGAAATATTATTATTTAAAATCTCATTTGTAGTAACTTTATTACTTTGAACTCCATCATGAATATTTAATGGTTCATTATTAAAATTATTAACTATATTATTAGTATTTATATTTCTTTCTCTTCTCTTTTTAGCAAACTTTTTCTTATCCCTTAGAACAATAAATAATACAAAAATTAATATTATTAGAACTAGAAGTAAACTTAAATATAAAATTTTCTCATCTTTTCCTAATTCTTTTTTTACAGTAGTACTTTCTAAAACTTCAGGACTATATTCAACTCTAGTCCCACGTACTAATAATCTATGTGTGTTTATCGCATACGGCGTACAAGTAACTAGTGTTACATAGTCTTCTCCTTTCTGAAGTTGTAAAGCTTCAACATTAGATGGTTCTACAACAAGCACTTGATCTACTTTATAAGCAAATACCTGATCTAGAATATAAACATAAAACATATCTCCATTTTGGAGTTGATTCAAATCGGTAAATAGTCTTGCTGAAGGCAATCCAGAGTGAGCTGATAATACAGCGTGTGTAGTATCCCCTCCTACTGGAAAAGAACTACCTTCAACATGACCAGCACCTTTTTGTAAAACTTCATCACTTGTACCATGATAGATAGGTATTTTAACATCTATCTTTGGTATTTGTAAATATCCCATCATTCCATTATCTCTAACGTTTAAAATATTAAGATACTCATCAGATGCTGATTTCTGAGTATTACTAAATGCATCAACAATAGCTGTACCAGATATTCTACTATTGTAACGTCTAGCTGCTTCAATCATTTCTGCATTCTTATTATCAGTATTATTAGAAGTATCACTAGAATAAGCAGTAATCACCTCAACAGCCTGATTAGAGTTAATATAATTAATAACAACAGGATACAACATTATAGATAAACCTATTATAATAAATAATGAAAATATAATAATAGGTAATTTTTTCTTCAAATTATTCAGTTACTTCTTCTTTATTATTACGATAAACAATTATAGCAACAGCAGCAGCACCAATTACAAGTAAACCAATTAAACTAAATAAAGAAGTACCAGAGCCACCAGTAAATGGTAATGAACCAGCTTCATATGCAGCTATATTAGCCCTATAATATCCAGTAACTGTACCAGCAGTTGCTCCAGGAATTTTAACTTTTACAGGAACAGCATCTTTAGGTAATGTATAACCAGCAGCAGTAGAAACTTGTTTTAAATAATAAGTACCAGCTTTAACTCCTGCAAGACTTCCTCTACCATTACCATCAGTTGTAAATTCTCCAACTTTAGTATTTAAAGATGAATCACTGTAAACTTCAAATTTAACTCCAGATAATTTAACTGAATTATCTTTATCTGAATAAATAAATGCTTCAATACCATAAGTAAATGCTGAAACGTTAACAGCAGAAGTTGTAGTAGTTCCAGTACCATATGGATCATTAGCATAAGTTAATGTAGCACTATTTAAGTTTCCTCCATCACCTAGCTTAGCTCCAGCATTTAACTTAGCTTTATATTGAACAGTAACAGTTGTACTATCAATATAACTAACATTAAATACTATAGTAAGCTTTTGTCCAGTAATTGTTGCAGTAGCAACAGTTTTACCAGAAGAATTTTTAAATGTACCATTAGTATTAGTTAAAGTTGTACTACCATACTTAATAGATATTGTACTTAAAGCTGATAATGTAATACCAGTTCCAACAGTATCATTAATAGTATATGTAGTATTAGTAGCATTAGTTGGGAATTGTGGAACAGTTCCTACTAAAATATAACTAAATTCCTCTCCTACAGAATAATTTCCATCTTTTGAACCTTCTGAACCAATATACTTAGTAAGTGATGCTGAACTAACTTTAGCTTTAATTGTAGCATTACTAATTACCCAAGTATTATCACTTGGAGTAGGAATAACATTTGCAACCATTACAGCAAAAACATTATTAGTAATACTAGGAATAACTAAATAAGCACCAGCTCCAACTGTACCAGCAGCATTAGTACCAGTAGTAGTTAAAGCAGTATTAGTAGAGCTATGCGTCTTAACATAAGCAGCATAAGCACTAACTAACTTGTCTAATGTAGATTGCGTTCTAGTAGATCCTGATGTAATATCTCCAGAAGTTAATGCATAATATTGCTCAACTGTAAGGTTTTTATAACTTGTACTAGAAGCTAAAAATGCTTTAAAAGTACTAGTAAACTCATAAGTAAATACATTAGATGTAGAGTTATAATAAACATCTAAAATCTTATAAGCAACTAATTTATCCGTAGAACTAACATTAGAAACAGTAATACTACCAGTATTAGTTACTAATAAACTATTAGTATCCGTTGTACCTTTTTTACTACTATCAGTTGTAATAGTAACTGCATTAACATTAAAAAATACTCCAAAAGTAACTACAGCAATCAATAAACCAATAATTTTCTTTTTCATTTAATACACCCTTTCTCAAAAATATATATAACAAACTATTATAAATTACCAACTAATATAGACTTGAAGCTATTTATAAAAGTAAGACTTATAATAATTAGTTACCTCAATCATCTAACCTACCCTATAATACATTTTAAACTTAAATAAAACTTTTTTCAATACTATTATAACTAAAAAAGACCTTCTTATTAAGAAAGTCCCCTATCCTTATCTCTATTTTTATATAATGTAAATCCAACTACTGCAGATACTATTACTATCATACCAATAATAGTATAAATAATAGTACCAATTCCACCTGTATATGGTAATAACGGAGCCTTAGTAGCTGGCATTTCAACTTTATAATATCCCCCAGTAGTACCAGCAACTGAACCAGTAATTTTTACTTTCATACTTACCGTAGTAGCAAGTTCATATCCTGCAGTAGCTTTAGTATTTTTAATATAATAAGTACCTTCAGAAACCCCTCTTAGAGTTCCAATACCATCACTACCAGTAGTTATTGTACCTACTTTTTTAGTTAAACCAGAATCAGAATAAACATCATAATAAGCTCCAGAAAGCTTAGTAGAAGTACTACTCTTATCATACGCTAATAACTCAATACCATATGTATAGACAGTAGTCTTAACAGCTGTAGTACTAACAGTACCAGTACCATATGGATCATTTGAATATTTAAGAACTGCACTATTTAAATTACCAAGACTGCCTAAAACTGCACTAGAATTAATCTTAGCATCGTACATAATAGTAACATTATTCGTAGTAACATAATTAACATCAAAAGTAACCGTTATATTTTGTCCTGAAACTGATATAGTAGCAACCTTATTACCTGAAGCATTTACTACTGTACCATTACTATTAGTAGTTAAAGTAGTTGCTCCATCTTTAATAACAAAATTACTAACACCAACTATACTAATACCAGAACCAAGTGTATCAGTAATAGTATAAACTCTATTAGTAGAATTAGTTGGATAAGAAGGAACAGTACCAACTATATAATATTTAAAAGTATCACTAAAACCATAACTAGCACTTACTGTTCCTATTGCCGAAACAGACTTACTAACACTAACACTAGTAACTTTAGCATTCCCAGAATAGCCAGCATATAAAGCCCAAGTTCCATTAGCCCCAACAAAAGGAACAATATTTGCTGTCATAACCGCATAAATATCCATTGTATTTATAGGTAAAATTAAATATACACCAGCTTCTAAAAATAACATCCAGTCATTAGAAACCTCTGGAGATATACCATGTGTTTTAACATAAGTAGTATAAAAACTCAATAGTTTATCTAATGTAGAATTAGTAATTGTTGATGACGTATTATTAGAAGTCAATTGCATATAATCATCAATAGTTAAATTCTTATAAGTAGAATTACTAGCTAAAAATGCTTTAAAATTATTAGTGAACTCATAAGTAATAACATTGCTAGTCGAATTATAAAAAACATTAATTATCTTATAGGCCGATATATCATTTGTATTATCTAACTCATACGAAGAAGTATCAATTACCATTTTACTATTAGGATCAACTGTTCCAGAAACATTAGAATTAACTTTAAGAGCCCTAACATCAAAAAAAATCCCAAATATAAAAAAAGTTATTAATAAAATTATTTTTTTTCTTTTCATAGACACCACCTATCTTAATACATAATACCAAAAAATCATCAAAAAAACAAGTACACACAAAAAAATAGTCAATACTTAAGCATTGACTATCTAAACATCACTTATATAAAACTAAGCTTGTTCTTGTTCTTTTTTTCTATTATATAATACGAATAGTAAAATTGCACTAATTACAGTAATTAAACCAATCATAGTATATAAAACTGTACCAACACTACCAGTAAAAGGTAATGTACCAGCTTCAAATGCAGATACTTCAGCTACATAATAACCTTCATCAGTACCCTCAACAGAACCTTCGATTTTTACTTTTACTTGAACTGCATCTCTTGGTAAATTATAACCTGGTGCTGTAGAAACTTGTTTTAAATAATAAGTACCTTCAGCAACACCTGGTAAAAAAGCTTTACCATTAGAATCAGTAATTATCTCACCAATCTTATTAGCTAAATCAGGATCTGAATAGATTTCAAATTTAACTCCTGATAATACAATACTATGATCTTTATCAGCATAGATTAATACTTCAATACCATAAGTAAAAGCTGAAGCATTTACTGCTGAAGTTGTATTAGTTCCAGTACCATATGGATCATTTGAATAAGTTAAAGTTGCACTATTCAAGTTACCAGCAGAACCAACTTTTGCACTATTATTTAATTTAGCCTTATATTCAACAGTTACAGTTGTACTTTGAACATAGTTAGCATCAAAAACAATAGTAATTTTTTGTCCTGATAATGTAATTGTTGCTACTGTATCACCACCAGCATTTTTAATTACACCATTAGAATTAGTTAATGTAGTTGCACCATCTTTTACAACAATACTACCAATATTAGATAGTGTAATACCAGCACTAACTGTATCAGTTATTGTATAAGTTTTATTAGTAGCATTAGTTGGATATTGTGGAACAGTTCCTACTAAGAAGTAAGAAAATTCCTCGCCAACAGAATAGTTACCATCAACATGCCCAATACTTCCAATTGACTTAGTAACTGATGCAGAACTAATTTTAGCTTTAATTGTTGCATCATTAATAGACCACTCATTACCATTAGCAGTTGGAATAACATTTCCAACCATTACTGCATAAACATTTATTGTGGATTTAGGAATAACTAAATAAGCACCAGCCGGAACAACAGCACCAGTAGCTCCCTCTCCTGCTTGATAAGTTAATGTTGCACTAGTTGTAACAGAATGAGTCTTTACATAAGCAGCATATAAACTAACCAACTTATCTAATGTAGATTGCGTTCTAGTGGATCCTGATGTAGTATCACCAGAAGTTAAAGCATAATATTGTTCTACAGTTAGATTTTTATAATCTTTTGTAGTAGCTAAGAAAGCTTTAAAATCACTAGTGAACTCATAAGTAAATACATTAGTTGAAGCATTATAAAATGTATCTAAAATTTTATAAGCAACTAATACATCAGTAGTAGGAGCATTAGTAATATTAATAGCAGCTTGATTAGTTACTAGAGCACTATTAGTATCAACAGTACCCTTTTTACTTGAATCAGTTGTAATTGCTTCTGCATTAACATTTAATACAAGACCAAATGTAAATATAGCAGCTAACAACCCTATAATACTTTTCTTCATAAAATAATCGTCCTTTCTTTACTTTTATATATAACAAACCCAATCCAAATATCATTAAAATATTTACGAGCTGCAGTTACTCATATTCATCTAAACAACATCTGAATAAAGATCTTGCTATCTTAAATTAACATATTTTATCTAAACTATTTAAATAGTATCTTCTGAAACATTAGAATTATCATCCTGAACATTAGTATTTAAATTATTATTAACTATGTTACTGTCTATCTCACTAGTATTACTAATCGTATTGATAGTAGTCTCACTATTAACATCATTTTTCTTTTTTCTCTTAAGAATAAGTATAATAGTAACAATAAATATAACTAAGGCTATTCCAAATATAGCAATATACACATATATTGAATCAGCAGTATATGGAGGTTCTACTCCACCACCAGGATTAACATTTAATGATCTAGCCTCAGTCTTAGCAAAAACATCTAAATCATACATATGTATATCTTGAATTTCATTATAATTAGGTAAACTAACTAAAAGTGGCCCAGAAGAATATTCATAATCCTTTGTCTTTTTACTATCAACTCTAATTAAGTATAAACCTACTTTTAAATCTTTAAATGTAAATTGACCATTATTATCAGTCTTAGTACTAGTAATATAATTAATATTATTATCAGTTATATACTTATTAATTTTAACAGTATAATCATTCCATTCAAAACTTTGTAATTTATTAATATCAGTAGTAAAACCCGTAAAACCATCAATATAAGTAAACTCAGCCATCTCATTCATATCAGCTATTTTATATAAGTAAACATTAGTATCTGTTATATTAAAATCACTGTAATTATATTTACCAATAATACTACATACCCTATTAACTTCAATCTCTGCATAAACATTAGTAATGGTAAAAAAGAAAGCTACAACAAATGCCATTAATAATTTAATTCTTTTCATTTATATAATCCCCTCTTTCTTTCTCATATATAATACATATCCACAAGATGAAACAACAATAATGATAAGTCCTGTCACAATATACGGTATATTACCAACACCACCTGTATTAGGTAGCATATTAATAGCATCATTTACAAGTTCAAGTATAACAACACCAGTAGTATTATCATACTTCTGTCCACTAATAGTTATATTACCTGAACTATCTACAACAACAGTATAAGTATCATTTAGCAATACATAACCAGTATGTGCTCTTGTTTGTTTTAAATAATATGTTTGTCCAGGAACCAATCCTGTAAACTCTAACCCCTCAGAAATTATATTGCTTAGTGAGGAATCACTATATAAAGTAAATTTACCACCTGTCAACGCTGTATTATTCTTATTTTTTAGATTTATCTTTAAATCAACATTAGCAACTTTAAAGTGTGCTGACACTTTATAATCCTTCGTAGTATCTAAATAATAATAATTATTAGCAATAGCACCAGTAAGTTCTACTGTATTAACATAATCTTTAACTACATCACTACCAGCTGTAAACTTAGCCGTAAGTGTAACACTACCACCAGCAGCTATTGTACTTATCTTAGCAATTTTATCACTAAGCACAGTATAATTACTACCAGCATTAAATGTAACACCCTCTAAATAATCTTGTATCATAACATCATTTATCGGTATACTAGCATTATTTTTTACTGTTATTTGAAAATTAACAATTTCACCTTTTTGATAAATTGCTTTTTGACTTGGTATTGTTATAGTAATCGTTGGTACAAAGTATCCTGAAAAACGCATCCATTCACCATAAATAACAACATCCTCTTCTGGCATTTCAAAGGTTGCTGATTTATACCAACCTAAGAACTTATATCCAGAAGCAACTGGATCAGATGCAACCGTAACAATCTCACCAGGAGCATAAGTAGTAGCCGCTGGTAATAAACTATCAGCATTACTTGGAATAACAGCACCTTGGAATTGATAAGAAACTGTATATTTTATTTGTTCAAACCTACCAATTATTGTTACATTAGAATTGGGCATTTGAAATATCCCATCACTAAGATCAACAGTTGAAGAGGACCAACCTAAGAATTTATATCCGTTAATAACATCTCCAACCTTTAAAGTATCAAGTACAACATCATCACCAGTACCATAAGACTTAGTAGATGGTGATGCAAACCCTTCAGGTGCTGTACCAGAAATGGTATAGCTAACATTATGTTTAGTTTTAGCAGCAAAACTACCAGTAAAAGTTATATTCTTACTTGGCATTGTAAAAGAATTATTAGAAACAGTAGCATCACTGGTTTTCCAACCAGAGAACGTATACCCAGCAATTGTTGGGTTAGCTTCAACACCTACAGTTGCTCCAGCACTATAAGAACCAACTTTTGGAACTGGAGCTCCATCAGGTACCGTACCAGTATATTTATAAGTAACAGTATACAACGTAGCCCCTTCGTCACCCATAAATACATGTACTGTATTTGACTTAAACGAAAAATTATTTTCTCTAGCAAACGCTGTATTATAAAAATCAAGTCTTTTACCCCTTGGTAAAGAAGGCGTTGTTGTAACAATACCGACTGTTAACTTACAACCCGCTTGTAAATTTTTAACTTTAAAAGAAACAGTTCTTGTAGTATTATCATAGACTAAACCAGCACTATCACCAACAACATAGCCAGGACAACTACTACCATCACTACGCTTAACAGCACCAATCGTACCATCGCTAGTAGTGACAAAGTTTTTAAAAGTCAAACCATCAGGTAATTTATCTTCCACATAAATATAATCACTATTGACATTAGCAGTAACAGTATCACTAGAAGAAACAGCTGTAGCATCTTTACCATCATAAATAACGTCAATATAATAAGTCAAATCACTATTAGGAGCAACTCTAGCACCATCATCTAAAGGAACTGCAAAAGATCTGTTTATAAGAACAATTAAAAGAGCAACAAACAAAGATATAGATAATACAAAGACTACAATCTTTTTTTTGTCTTTCATATTGCATCTCCTCTCTCCTACCATACTGATTTTATTATAACAAAACACAAATACAAATTCAAGACATCGAAAAAGATATTAACAAAAAATTAATATCTTGTATTTTAAAAAAAGTGCACAGAAGTTGTGCACTTTAAATTGGTTCACTGAAAAGTAATTTCCTTATATAAACATATATTCTGGCTTCTTATAATTCAAAGAATAATTCTTATCATCCATATATTTATCAAACAAAACTACTCTTTCTTCAACTAAACTTTTTGGAACATCAATTATTCTTTGATTTCTAGAACCCCTAAAATAAATATCTAAACTCTTCTCTTCCAAAACAAATTTACCATCTACTAAAACATCAATATATTCTAATAATTTTCTTTGTTTTGGATTATTAATAATAGTTTCATATGTAAAACCAGTATAACACCAAACATTAAGTCCCATTTCTTTCGCAGCCTTACATATTTCTATACAAGCATCACTTTGACACAATGGATCTCCTCCGGATAAAGTTATTCCATCTTGCCCTTCTATATTTTTTAACTCTTCAATAACTTCATCAACATCCATTAAAAATCCAGCATTAAAATCATGTGTCCCAGGGTTATGACAGCCTTTACAATTGTGTGGACACCCTTGAGTCCACACAACTGTTCTAATTCCTTCACCATCAACTATTGAATCTGGTTGTAAATCAGCGGCTAATCTAATTTCCATTATTTTGTCTCTTTTAATAGTTCTTTAACACCAGAGTGTTTTACGCGGTCTCTTTCTTCCGCTCTTTTACCATTATTAAATCTTGAAACATCTCCTGCTAAATAACCAGTAACTCGTCTTATTCTTTCGAACTTTTCTCCTTCTCCAACTATTTTTTCCATAAAAATTCCTCCTATTTCTAAATTATTTTTTTATCTTCCACAACACTCAGGTGCTGTAATTTGTTCTATTGGAACTCCCTCAAATTCATGTCTTCCACATCCTGGACAAACATCATTAATTACACCAACATATCCACATACTGGATCTCTATCTACTGGATGGTTAATAGCTCCATACCCAATACCAGATTCTTTCATTATACGAATAACTTTTTCAAAGGCATCTACGTTACTAGCAACATCTCCATCTAATTCTATATATGAAATATGTCCACCATTAGTAAGTTCATGGTAAGGTGCTTCAGTCTTAATCTTGTCAGTAATACTAATATTATAATAAACTGGTACATGGAATGAATTAGTATAATATTCCCTATCAGTTACGCCTTTAATCTTTCCATAAATTGCTCTATCAATAGATGTAAATCTTCCAGATAATCCTTCAGCAGGTGTTGCCAAACAAGTAAAGTTCAAATTATATTTAGCTGAATTCTCATCACATCTATTTCTCATAAACTTAATAATTTCAAGGCCCAATTTTTGACTAGCTTTGCTTTCACCATGATGTTCACCAGTTAATGCTTTTAAACATTCAGCAAGACCAATAAAACCAGTTGATAAAGAACCATGTTTCCATACCTTTCTAAGTCTATCAGTTGGTTTTAACTTCTCACCATTAGTCCAAACTCCTTGTCCTAATAAGAATGGGAAATTATATGAATGTTTACTACATTGAACTTCAAATCTCTCAAGTAATTGATCACGAACCTTATCCATAATCTCACCAAGTTCATTATAGAAACCTTTCATATCGGCTTTATCTCTTTCTTTTAAAGCTACACCATATTTAATTCCAAGTCTTGGTAAATTAATAGTTGTAAATGATAAGTTTCCTCTACCAGTAACAACTTGATTATCAGGAGAAGTAACATCAGCTAAAACTCTTGTACGACATCCCATATAAGCTATTTCTGTATTAACATCTCCTGGTTTATAAAACTGTAAATTGAATGGAGCATCTACAAATGCAAAGTTAGGGAAAAGTCTCTTAGCTGAAACTTTACAAGCTAATTTAAATAAATCATAATTTGGATCTTCTTTATTATAGTTAACGCCTTCTTTTACTTTAAATATTGATACAGGGAATATTGGAGTCTCTCCATTACCTAAACCTCTATCAGTTGCTAAAAGTAAATTTCTAGTAACCATTCTTCCTTCTGGAGAAATATCAGTACCAAAGTTTACTGAAGAAAATGGTACTTGAGCACCAGCTCTAGAATGCATTGTATTTAAATTATGAACAAAAGCTTCCATAGCTTGTTGAGTAGCCCTATCAGTCTTTTGTAAAGCTTTCTCACTTGCTAATTTAAATATTTCTTTTACCCTACCTGATCCTTTTTGATAATCACTAAATTCTTCTAAATTAACTTCAATTGACTCTATCTTATCAATTTCACGAATAATTCTATCTATATTAATAACACCAATAAAACCATCTAAATCTAAAAAGTCATATATAGTTTGCTTAAATTGCTTCTTAAATGTTTTTAAAACACCAGGAGCTAAATAATAATCAAGTGCAGGTATAGATTGTCCACCATGTTGATCATTTTGATTTGCCTGAATAACTATAGCAGCCAAAGAACTATAAGTTGAAATATCTTGTGGAGGTCTAACATACCCATGTCCAGTATCAAAACCATTTTTAAATAGTCTTGATAAATCTATTTGACAGCAAGTAGTAGTTCCCATTGCTAAGAAATCCATATCATGAATGTGAATTTCTCCTTCATCATGCATCTTAGCAAATTCTGGTTTCATTAAATATGCCTTAGCAAATTCTCTTGAAACAGTAGAACCATATTGAAGCATAGTACCCATTGGACTATTACCATCAATATTAGCATTTTCTCTTTTAGCATCTTCTTCATTAGCGGATTTAAGTCCCAAGTTTTCTAATGATTTTAAAAACTTATGAGTCTTCTTGTCATCAAAGAAAGATTGACGAGACAAAGCTCTTCTTTCACGATACTCAGAAAAAGATTTATAAACATCTTCATATCCCTTAGAAGATAATTCTTCTTCAATAAAATCTTGAATTTGTTCTATTTGGAACTTATCAGTTTCCTTAGCAGTTTTTTCTATTTTCTTTAAAACCGCTTGATATACCTTTTGAATATCTTTACTATCATATTTACGAAGTTTATCATCTTCACCATTATCAACTTCAACACTATCAAAACCTTTTTTGATTGCCAAAGCAATTTTAGTCTCATCAAACGGTACTTTCTTACCATTTCTTTTAATAACCATTAATTGTTCTAATTTGTCGCTTACTTCTACCATAATTTAACCTCCACATAAATAACCTTCTTTTCTTCATTTTAGAAATTAATCATAAAAAAATCAATACAAAAAACAACACTTTTTTTTAGTTATTTTTTTATATGTTGATATATAAAGAAAACAGCAAAAAAATTTTTTTGTTCGATTTACGACAATTGACATTTTTATACATTTGTAAAAATCACTAACTACATTTTTTAATTTTTTACAGATTTTTTTTAATAAATTTCCTTATTTTTCAACAAAACTATGCTTTTCTAAATTAAAAAAATTAAAAAAATGTAAAAATCATTTTTTACAATTTCTTAATTTTTGTATCAGTAGATCCGAAGCCACCATTTCTAGAACCTGTAGCATTATCACTATCAACAACTAAATATTTTGTAAAAACAACTTGTCCGATAACATCCCCTTTTTTAACTTCAATATCATGATCACCACAATTAAAATATGCAAAATAAAAATGTCCATCATTATCTGGATTACCATAATAATCTGCATCTATTAAACCTACACTATTTGCCATTAAAAACCCTTTCTTAGGCCCTGAACTACGGTTTAGTAATAAATAGCACTCATCATCCATACAATAGGCTTTTAACCCAGTAGGAATAAGTGTAGGCTTTATTCCAGGTTTATACATAGGAATAACTATATCCTCAGCAGCCTCAACATCATATCCAGCCGAATGAGCAGTCTTTCTAACAGGTAAATTTATCCCCTTATCTTCATATCCTTTTACTATTTCAAATCCACGTTTTCTCATTATACTTCTCCCTCTAATAACTTATTATTATCAATATATAAATTAATGTTCCCAGTATCTAAACTACTCCTAACATCAATAATTCTCTGATTACTACTACCAACATAATGTAATTTCTCTAATGCCAAACTTAAAACAAATCTACCATCTAATAAAACATCTACATTATTCAAAATAATCTTAAGATTTTCATCATCTTTTACTTGTTTCATTAACTCTTCCCAAGTATACCCTGTATAACACCAAATATTTTTATCTGGAAATTTACTTTTAACTTCATTAACTAGTAAACTAACTTCTTCTCTATTTCCAACATATAAAGGATCTCCTCCTGATAAAGTTAAACCACTACACCAACTCTTCTCTAATTCAGCAAATACTTCTCTCTTAGCCTCTTCATCAAAGATAAGTCCATCATTAGCATCCCACGTAATTGGATTCTGACAAGCCTGACAATGATGAGAACATCCCGCTAGCCATAAGACGACTCTAAGTCCGTCCCCATTTAACATATCAGCTTTTGTAATATTATGGTATCTCATAACTTCTCAACATCCCCATGACTATAATATAAAACTGGTTTATTTAATAATTCAGCCCATTCAATCTGCTTCTTAGTACTACTACCAATATAACCATCTTTATCAATAACAATAACTATATCACTACGACATACCTTCATTTTAGCAGCCGTATCTAATATCTTCTTAGTCTCAACTCCACATCCTGGTACCTCTCCAGATTGATTATAAACAGAAGGAGTAAAAACTAAATATCCTTTCAAAGCCAATTTCTCTTCAACCTCTAAAAATACATCTTTAAATTTAGTACTGCCTATCAATAAAACAACACTATACATCTACATCGACTTCCTTTCTGATATTTCAACCATCTTTGCATTACTAAGCATTGTATCTCCATGTACTCTAGAATAAGATAAATATCCATTCATTCTATCAATTTTAGTTAAATCACTACTACCACACTTAGGACATACATCCATATCCAATTCCTCATGTCCACAACTATTACAATAAGCAAGACTTAAATTAACTCCCTCATAAAAACCTAAATCCATAGCTCTTTCTATATAAGTAAGCATAGCCTCATTATTATAACTCAAATTATAACGTACATATTGGATTCGTCCACCTTTAAATAATTCCCAAAAACGATTCTCTAAATCTTGCTTTTCAATTCCAGTAATATCTTCCCATACTCCACAATGAAAACTATTAGAAACATACTCTCTTGAACTTACTCCTTCAATAACTCCATATTTCTTTCTAAATTGTTTAATCTGTAATCCACATAAATTCTCAGCCGGAGTACCATATATTGCATATAAAATATGATCCTCTTCTTTAAACTCCAATATCTTCTTATTAATATATTTTAAAACCTCTAAAGCAAACTCCCCATCTTCAACAATACTTCTTCCATTATATAAAACTTGTAACTCATTCAAAGCTGTTATTCCAAAAGAAGCAGTAGATGACTTAAGTACAGGTTCAATTGCCTCATCCGGTTTTAAATTACCTCCATAAAATCCTCCCTGACAATAAGCAACTGGATTAGTAGAAGCTTTTCTTTTAGCCAAATATCTATAAGTCCTAATATGTATCTTCCTAATCATTTCCAAATAATAATCTAACACTTCATAAAAATCCTTTTGTTCTTCTCTTGCCTTAGCTAAAATCATTGGTAAATGTAATGACACTGCTCCTATATTAAATCTTCCTATAAAAACCGGTTTATCACTTTTATCTTCAGGATTCATTCCCCCTCTTTCATACCAAGGTGATAAAAATGCCCTACATCCCATTGGACTAACAACTCTTTTATATTTTTTATACATTTCACATACATAACCCTCTCCAGTTAATGATAAATAATCTGGATACATTGTCTTTTGACTACACTTTATAGCTGCCAAAAAATTATCTCTCAAAGAACATCCTTTACCATGTAATTTTTTATCATATAAAAATACTAATTTAGGAAACAAAGTTGGTCTTTTAAATCCTTTCTTTCCTTGTCCTTCCCTATGTACATCTAATATAACCCTACTAATAAGTTTTGCATAAGGATCAGTATCAATTCCAAATGAAAAAGTAACAAATGGATAATCTCCTCTACTAGAACTAACAGTATTAAGTTTATATTCTATTCCTTGATAACCTTGTTCACATTCTCTTTTTACTTTATCCCAAGCATACTTATCAGCTTCATCTTTAAAAGAATCCCCTTTAATATCTAAATACTCATTATAATATTTTTTATAAGTAAGTTTTGCATATTTTTTAAGAACAGTATCAACCTCAGGAACCGTAAATCCGCCATATTGCATAGCCGTAGTATTAATAATAACATCACCCATAACATTAAAAGCTGTTTGTAAGGTCTTAGGCTCTGTATACCAAATATTACTCATCTCAAACCCATCTTTTAATACATTAGCCATATCAAATAAACAACAATTCATCGTATCACGTCTAGCACTCATATCATGAACATAAATATATCCATCTTTACAAGCCTCTATTTCATTAGCAGTCAAAAAGAATTTCTTATAAAGTTCTTTATTCAAACTATTATATATTAAACACCTCTGCGTAGTAACTAAAGCACTATCCATATTAGCACATTCTTTATCCCCAATATAAGTAATTACTTGAGCTTTCTTATATACTTTATCTAATATATGAACTATATCTTTTTTATAATCTCTATACTCCCTATAACTTCTCGCTACTATTGGATTAACTTGTTCTAAAGCAGACTCTACAAAACTATGTACTTGTTCTACACTAAGATTAGTAGTCTGAGTACCTATCATATCTTTAACTATTAAAACAATTTTCTCTACTGCTTCATCAGTTAAATTAACCATTACTCTCTCAGCACTAGTCCTAACAGCTTTTTTTATTCTATCAGCATCAAACTTTTCTAAATTACCATTCTTTTTTATTATCATTATTTCTTGCATAATACTTCTCCTACTCTATGTATAAAATTCTACCCTAACAAAAATAAATATAACTGTTGCATTTGCAACTAATACAAAAATTTGTTAAAATAAAAATATAAGGACTGATTAAAATGATTGAAACTATTGAAAAAGACAAAATAATATACTTCAAAAAAAACTTGTCAAACTGTGTCAACATATCTAAAAAAATATACACAAATAAACAATTAATAATAAGTAACTTTTCTACTAAAAAACAAATTGGTTTTATAACTTACGGAAAAGCTTCTATTATAAAAACTGATATTAATGGTAACACTACTATTATGAGAGAATTAAAAGAGGATGATATCTTCTCTAATTTGTTTTTTCAACATTCTGAAGATGAAATATATATTATTAGTAATAATGAAACCGAAGTAATTTTCATTGACTATTACACCATCCTAAAAAACTGTAATAAAGGTTGCCCTTTCCACAACAACTTAGTAATTACTTTATTTGATTTACTTATAAAAGACAATCGTAAACAAAATGAAAAAATAGAGCTCTTATCACAAAAAACTGTCCGTGATAAAATCATCTATTTCTTAAAACAAAGAATGAATAAAGACAAAGTATTTAAAGTAACTACTTCTTACAAAGCTATTGCTGAATATATAGTTGTTGATAGAAGTAACTTAATGCGTGAATTAAACAAGTTAGAAAAAGAAGGCACTATCGAAAAAAATAAAAATACTATTATAATCAAAAAGTAGAAGAAAACTCTTCTACTTTTACTATTTAACTGTAACATATGTCTCAATTTCACCAACATTACCAGCCGCATCATATGCTCTTATAATTACTCTTTTATTGGTTGCTTTATTCGTAAATGGCGATGTATAAAACCAATGATAACCATTTTTAAAAGTATTACTCTTATTATTAAAATCATTTTCATACCATGCATTTGCTAAATAAGATATTGTTCCAAACATATATTCTTTTTCAACAATCGTATTATCAGGATAAGCATAAGTCCACTTTACAATATCAGATTCATTTTCCTCAAAATCAATTTTTACATGTTGATATTTAATAAGCAGATGTCTTAACTCAACTTGTTCAGCTGACTTTAATTTAGGAGGCTGATTATCAAACAATAACTCCCCTGTTGCTACATCATCCGTAAAAGATGCCCCATTTACATCAACAACACGTAATGGCTTAGCAATAAAAAATAGTTTTCCATTAACCCCTTGAACAGGTACCGTTTTTACCAATGATTTAACACCAACTTTATTTCCAAAAGCAACAGTTCCTCCAGTATTAGGAACCGGTGAAGTACCAGTTGCATCAGTAGCAAGATAATATGACATTGTCACATTAGAGACAAAGCCTATAGTAGAAGACAACTCAATCGTAACATCTCTTTTTCTAACCCAAGTACCATCTGAAGAAGCCGAAACCCTAGCAGTAAAATCCCCTGTAGGAACGACTCCACCACCATTATTACATGTAATCGGATTTTCAGACTGATACTTAACACTACCATTTCCAGAACATTTTAAAAATGCTTTATAAGAATCAACCCCATTTTTTCTCTCTACATGAACATAAGTCTGTGGATCATTACAAGAAGTATTGTCATTCATATAATCCTTTGCTAAAGCTTTAACTTTTAACTCCGCAAAAGAAATATCAGCACAGCCAGATGTTGAATAGCCAAATAAATCAGCACTATTAGAATCTACATATAATTTAGCATAATTAATTAAAGAATCTCTATAAGTAAGAAATTTCTTTTCTCTGTTTTTATTTTGTAATTGTTGTACTTCTGGTAATGCTAATATAGTTATAATACCCATAATAGTTATAGTTACTAAAAGTTCAATCAAAGTAAAACCTTTATTATTTACTTTTTTCATAAAAACCAACCTCTATCTTAAAGTAATTATATCACAAAAAAATATGTATACAAATACATATTTTTACCTAGGTAATAAACTTAAACTAACTTTACCTTTTTCTAATGAAATATCTTCCACATAACAATCAACTATATCTCCAACACTAACTACTTCACTTGGATGTTTAATATACTTAGTTGTAAGTTTAGAAATATGAGCAAGTCCATCATTATGAAGTCCAATATCTATAAATGCTCCAAAGTCAACTACATTTCTAACAGTACCTTGTAACTTCATACCAATAGTTAAGTCTTTAATATCTAAAACATCACTCTTAAGCAATGGTTGTGGCATTTCATCTCTAGGATCTAGATTAGGTTTCTTTAAAGAAGCAATAACATCTTCTAAAGTATAAATATCAGTACCAATCTTATCTTTATATTTTTCTAAGTTAATATTATCAAGTTTCTTAACCAATTCCTCTTTACCAATCATATCCATACTACAGTCTAAATCACTTAGTATCTTTAATGTGACATCATAACTTTCCGGATGAATTGCTGTTGAGTCTAAAATATTATCTCCATCAACAACTCTTAAAAAACCAATCGCTTGTTCATAAGCTTTATCAGATAATAATTTCTTCTTTTTAATTTCATCTCGAGAAGTAATTTTACCTATTTTTTCACGATACTCAATTATCTTCTCTATTGCCTTCTTCGTAATACCAGAAACATATTTTAATAATGATGGAGAGGCCGTATTAATATTAACCCCAACACTATTTACACACTTCTCAACCACAAAGTCTAACGAACTAGATAATTTCTTCTGTGAAACATCATGTTGATACAACCCAACACCAATACCATCTGGTGGAATCTTTACAAGTTCAGCTAAAGGATCTTGTAATCTTCTACCTATACTAACTGCACTTCTCTTCTCAACCGCCAAATCAGGAAATTCCTCTATTGCAATAGGTGAAGCACTATAAATAGAAGCACCAGCTTCAGATACAATTACATACTTACAATCTAAATTATATTCCTTAATCATATCAGCACAAAACTTTTCAGACTCACGTGAAGCCGTACCATTACCAATTGCAATAATCGATACATTATATTTTTTTATAAGTTGTACAACAACCTCTTTAGATAAACGAACTCTTTCTTCAGTATTACCATTTAAAAATGGTTTAATAACAGTGGAATCCAAATACTTTCCATTTTTATCAACAACAGCAAGTTTACATCCATTAACAAAACCTGGATCAAAAGCTAAAACTACTCTTTCCTTCATAGGAGGAGTTAAAAGTAAAGACTCTAAATTCTTTCCAAAATTATCAATAGCAGCCTCTTCTCCAACCTCAGTTAAATCACTTCTAATTTCTCTTTCAATAGAAGGAGCAATTAATCTCTTATAAGAATCAAGTATTGCCTCTTTTACAGTATCAACTACAAAAGACTTATCATTTTTAATAAGTTTTTTCTCTAAGTAAGATAAAATGCCATCTTTATCTATATCAATACTAACATTAAGTACTTTCTCATTTTCTCCTCTATTTAAAGCAAGTATTCTATGAGGTTTAATATATTTAACTGGTTCTTGATAAGAATAATACATCTCATATATTTTAGTATTATCTATATCTTCACCCTTTTTCTTAGTAGAACTAATTATACCATTCTTATAAAAATAACTACGTATCCATTTACGATAACTAGCATTATCACTAATCCACTCTGCAATAATATACTTAGCTCCTTCAATACACTTCTCAACTGATAAATCATCTTTTACAAACTTACTAGCTAAGTCTTCCAAAGTACCATTTATAGGAAAACTCATAATCATCTTTGCTAAAGGTTCAAGTCCCAAAGCAATAGCTTCAGTTGCCTTAGTCTTTTTCTTCTCTTTATATGGTCTATATAAATCTTCTACTTCTACTAATTTACTACATTTCAAAATAGAATCTCTTAATTCATCAGTAAGAAGTCCCTTCTCATCTATTAAACGTATAACATCTTCTTTACGTTTTAATAAATTAATTTGGTACTCATAAACCTCATTAATTTTTCTAATTTCTTCTTCATCCAAAGCCCCAGTAGCCTCTTTTCTATACCTCGCTATAAAAGGTATTGTATTACCCTCACTAAGTAATTCTAACACCACTATAACTTGTTTAGTACTCACTCCCAAGTCATTAGCAATCTCATTAATAATCATTTCATTCATTATGTCTAACCTCTTTCAAATAGTATATTTTAATTATAACTCAAACTAAAAAAAGAAAAAAGAGAGTTTACACTCCCTTCATAATTTTAATTGCCACATTATAAGCATCTTCCAAATCACTAAAATGTTTATCTATATATTCCTTATCCCCATCTTTACTTTTTAATTCATGTAAAAAACTAATATTAGCTAACTTAGTAAAACCTAAGTATTTACAATCGCTTTTCAATGAATGTACCTCTACTGAATAATTAGCTAAATCTCCTTCTTCCTTATATTTCTTTATATTTGTCCACTTACTATCAATTGAATTTAAAAAATCTTTTAATGTAACTTCATACATGTTCATATCACCAAGTAACTCTAAAGCTTTATCAATATTTACACCATTTCTTCGTAAATATTCTTCCTTAGTTTCATTTTTTTCATCCAAATCTTTATTATCAACAACAGTAACAGTAGAAACCACATTTTCTTTCTCTTTTAATACTGAATTAAGTACTCTAGTTAATTCACTTTTTTCTATTGGCTTAGCCAAGTAATCACTAAAACCAACTTTCAAATATTCTTCCTTAGATCCAGAAATAGCATTTGCAGTTAAAGCTACTACTGGAGTAATAAATCCAGGAATTGCTTTTAGTTTAAGGAATGTCTCTTTTCCAGACATCTTAGGCATCATATCATCCATAAATATAAGATCATACTTTTCCCCCATGCTAATCCTATCCAAACAATCAAACCCAGAATTAACACAAGTAATATTGTTAGCCCCTTGTTTTTCAAGTAATTTAGACGCAACTTTTAAATTTAAATTATTATCATCAACTATTAGTATTTTAGCAGCAGCTAAATCTATATCTTTTTGTATAACTTTAGGCTTTTCTATTTCAGATTCTATTTTTATAACTTCTGTACTAATCTTTTGTGGTATCATAACTGTAAACTTAGATCCAGATCCATATACAGTATGAACAGCTATTTGTCCACCCATTAAATCTATTAATTGCTTAGTAATCGCAAGACCTAATCCAGTACCCTCTATGGTACTATTTTTATCCTCATCAAGTCTTTGAAACTTAGAAAACAAATTTTTAATAGCATCCTGTTTAATACCCCTACCAGAGTCTTCTACTGATATAACTAAACGAGATATATCTCCATCATTAACACAACTAACTTCATATCTAATAAATCCTTTATCCGTATATTTAACTGCATTAGATAACAAATTAGTAATAATTTTCTTTACATTATTAACATCTCCATATAAAACAGCAGGTACATCAGGAGCTATATAAGAAGAAAACTTAAGCCCCTTCTCCTCCATTTTAGGAATAAGTAAATTAGCAACCTCTCTAAAAGCTGCTCTAGAGTCATAAGATATACAAACAAGTTCCATCTTACCAGACTCAATCTTAGAAATATCCAAAATACCATTAACAATTTCAAGTAATGTTTTAGAAGCATTAACTATATCCTTAGCATTCTCTTTAGCATCAGCTAAACTATCAGAATTAACAATACAATCACTAAAACCAACAATAGCATTTAAAGGAGTCCTAATCTCATGAGACATACTAGATAAGAAATCAGTCTTAGCCCTATTAGCCCTATCAGCTTCATTCTTAGCCTTCTCCAACTGTTCAACCATTTTCATATCAGGGTTTTCAATTGTATGATACATCACTGAAGTTATAAAAAACTCAAAAGGTACAATTAAAAATAATTCAGGTACTAATATCTGAATAAACATGATAACAGTTCCAAATATAATAAAGCACCATAAAGGAATATATTTCCTATTGAAATTTCTAAGATTAGAAACTGCAGAAACAATCATAATCAATATATAAATAACAGATACAGAATAACATACAGTAACACCTAAACCATAACTATAAATTCCACCATTAGGTAATGTCGTAAATTTAAGCTTAAATACTACAACAAGTACACTGCAAATAAAATTAAAAGCTAAAACAATAAAAGGAATCTTCTTCTTTTCATCATCAGAAAATCTCTTTGAAATCAACAAAATATATATAGTAAAAAAAGCAGTCCATGATAACATAGAAATCAAATAAATTTTACCAAGAATCACATTTACTAAATCAGATGCATTATACGTAATTGCTAAATAAGAAGCAATACCAACAACAGATTCCACCAACGTTACCAATATCAAATATCCATAAAACTTATTTTCTCTATTATCAATTTTTTCTTTAAAAAAGAAACAAAAACAAATTAATATTGTATAAACCAACCCTGAAATATTTAGAAAGACCATAGCATTCATGCAGCATCACCTATTATGAATTATAGCATTAACGAAAATTTTTAGCAATAAAAGTACAAATAAAAAGCATTAAGTTTATCAATATATTTTGTAAAGATAAACTTAACACTAAATACAAATTATTTTTTTACTTTTTGATAATGAGATTTTGTTCCAACTATTTCAAGATTTTTAACTCCCATATTATCAGCATCTATATGTAAATTAATTGAAGTACCATCAATACCATTTAATGCTATTTGACCAATTGCATGTTTTCCCATAGTATTTTTAGGAATATCTTCAACAAAAACCCAAGTTTCAGGAATATCACGAAAGTTAGCAATATAACTATCATTTTCCTTTGAGTCAATAAAATAAGTTTTGACCTTATCCATAACAAAGTTTTCTAAATCAAGTCCTTCAAATTCATTATTTAATTTAACATAAACAACAGGAACATTTCCATTCTGGTTTTCATCATATCGAGAAACAACAACACTATCTTCAACTTCTGGAAAACTAGAAATTAACCTTTCAATATGTATTGGATAAATATTATATGCATCTTTTCTATTAAACATTCTATCTAAACGTTCAACAAACTCCAAACTACCATCGGAATTTTTTCTAACAATGTCTTTTGTAGGAAGATATCGCACACCATCAATAATTTCAGTAGGAACAACAACTTTTCCATCCAAAACACCAGAAGTTAAATTAGGACTTGAAACCATAGCTTCACCAACTATCGGAAAGTTAGATTCTTCAATAAATTCTTTAGTTTCAGGATTTCTTAATCGATATGTTGTTAAAGGAAGTGGTACACCCATACTACCAACCTCATTATAATCATCCAAAGTAAATGTTCCACATCCACATAATTGAGACAATCCGTGGCCTTTTGTCAAAATAGCCTTAGAACCATGTTGACTAAAGAAAGCATTGATTCTTTCTTCATCACCAGGAATAGTTGGAGTACCACCACTAACAGCCTTTTCTAAAAAAGATAAATCTACATTCTTTAAATTAGGATCTTTAAGTACAGAAACCCAAGCAGGATGATTAGCCAAAACTATATTCGGTTTATACTTTAATAAATACTTACCAAAGTCTTCTGGTTTAAATAAAGGAAGTTGAACTAATTCCATTCCTTGGCAAAAACCAAGATGAGTTGTATTAACAGAACCATAAGCGGCAAAATAAGGAATAAAATGTAAGATTTTTTTACCAGGCTCAAAAACTAAATTTGCCAAATCGTGCTGAGTTATCAAAGCATTCCTATTATAATCAGATATAGGTATTGGTTTACCCATACCAGTTGTTGTACCAGATGTATGCGTTATTAATGATAATTCATCCACTCCGGCTTGATCATAATCAATTTGTTGATATCGACTGTTCCTTAATACATCTTCTAATCTTAAAACTTTTCTATCAAACTTATTAGCAAAATGTACAATACCACCAAGAGTTTGAATCTTTCTTGGCATTTGTGACAACATAAAAGCAGAATGTGTCAAAACTATATTTCTAATACCTAAATCATTTTTTAATTTAGCGTTAATATTTTTTAAATTTTGAGAATATAACAAATCCAAAGAAATGATATCAGTAATATTTTCTTCAGTAATATATCTTTCTATTTTCTCTGAGCCAGTCGTAGGATCAATAAAATCACAAACAGCGCCAGTCATATCTAAAGCATAATCAATTGATGCCGTTTCAGCAACATTAGGCATTAATACTAAAACCCTAGAATTATTACTTCTAGACATACCAAGTGCTGAAAAAGCCTTAGCCATACTATCCCAAGATTCAAACATCTCACCATATGTAATGTTTTTATCATCTTCAGACAAAGCAATATTATCTTGACGAGATAAGTTTCTATTCCTTATTAATTTCCAACTTTTAACATCAGGAATAGACAAATCCTTTCCAACTAGTAGTTTTGAATAATAATCATTAATATTGATTTTATTTATAGACACACATATCACCCTTTTTGCAATAGACAATTGCATATACCCTTCAATTGCCGCTTATTATACCACAAAAAGTAGAAATTATCAAGTAAAAAGAAGAAAATTATTCTCTACCACAATTGTATACTATCCCTAGTTTTAAATCAATAGGAATTTTTTCGACATCATTCGACATCAAAAACCAAGCCTTAATATCTCAAACTTAGTATTATAATTAACTCCATCTATATTGGCTAAATACTCAGACGGATAAAGTAAATCAAACAAAGCACTCCTATTAAAACCAATTGCTCCACCTCTATCTAAAACAATACCTAAGAAAACTTCACTACCATAACTTACTCTAACTATCGTACCAAATAGATAAGACTTATCTCCAGCAAGTATTCTAACATTTCCATAATAACTATCATAATAATAAATAGTTCCATCACCTACATAATTACCACTTGCTAAATAACCAGAGCAGCCGTAGCAATCAGGACCATACCTAGATAATTTACCATAATAAACCTCTACCACTCCCTCATCATTGCTATTATCATCAAAAACAACCTTAGACATATTCTCATCTTTATCTGCATGATTATCATTATCATCAACTTCTACTTGAGTCTCATCTAATATTTCTTTAGATGCATAGACATACTTAGTATCAATAATACTATTTTCACTTTTTATAAAAACAGAACCAACTGCTAATATACATAAAACGTAAAATAATATAAATTTATAATTTTTCATAAAAAAACTCCCTGTAGGAATTACAATACCATATTTACAGGAAGTTTACAATACTTTACATAATTTGGCAATTACTCAGCTGTTCTCTCACAAGTATAACCAGATGCATGCATGTTTCTCTCTATTTGATCAATATCTTGAGATTTTTTAAATTCTGGATAGATACCTCCAGCTTCTACATAAGCAGCAGTAACAATTTCAGCATCCAAAGTATTATAATCTAATACTTGTTTCTCTGTAATAGTACCACCAGATTGATCACAAGTAACATGAACTCCACCTAGTCCAGAAACTTGATCTTGTAACTTATTACACTTAGTAATAATGAAATCTAAAGATTCAGCATCAATAACAGAATCACCTTTAGTACTAGTAATATAAGTTAACTTATTTAATTTACTATCTTCAAAACTAAACTGTCCAGTATATTCAATATTAAATATATCGGTTGTTCTACTTAACTTACAAGTTAATAATCCAGTTGTAATAGTAGGTGTATTCTGTTGTTCTTTTTCAGCTTTTTTTAAAGACACAAAAGAACTAATATCAGGTAAAAAATATACTAAAGCAAACATAAATATAAAAAATACAATCATCGCAACATACTTTGCTTTACTAACTGGAACAGGTACATATTGTTCCATATTAGCTTTTTCTTGTCTTTTCTTAGCCTCTAATTCTTCAGACATCTTCTTAGACATAATAACAGGGGTATTTTTTTCTTCTTTATTACCAAAAAGAATTTTATCATTTATTGTCTCAGTACTACTTACATTTTCATTATTGTTAGAACCATCTACATTAGGAGTAACATTAGACGTATTATTATTCTGTTCTAAATTATTATTTGAATTTAAATTATTATCCATATACTTCCCTCCTATTCTTCTATAATTATATCATATAAGACTATCTTAAACTAGTAACTTTTTCTTGAAAATCATCACTACATACAATATAACTACCAGATGTAACTATATTAACACCATTACATAATTCACGAGTCTTATCATTAACTCCACCATCTATATTAATAACAGCCTTTGAATTATATGCATCAAGTAATGCCCTTACTTCTTCTATTTTCTTACTTGACTCTGGTATAAATGCTTGTCCACCTTTACCAGGTTCAACACTCATAATTAAAACTAAATCTATATATGGTAAATACGGAACTAACTCACTTACTTTTGTGTTAGGTTTTATCGCTAAACCTGCCTTAATAGAATAACTATGTATTAACTTTAAACTCTCTTCTATATCTTGATCTACTTCGACATGAAAAGTTATATATTCTGTATTAAGCTCTGCATATAAAGGAATATACTTACTTGGATTTTCTACCATTAAATGAACATCTAATCTCTTAGAAGTATATTTATAAATATTCTTGATCTCACTAAATGGCATAGTCTTATTCTTAACAAACTTCCCATCCATTATATCTACATGTATATAGTCTACATCTGTTTCATTTAATTTTCCCAAATCTTTTACTAAATCTTTACAACTTAAGAATGAAGCACTTACTTTCATCTACTTATCCTCCCCAATAAAATTTAAATAGTTAGCATATCTAGTATCTAATATATTATTCGCTAAAACATTAGTCTTTACCACACATTCTTTTTCTTTTGTATGCATACAATCTTTAAATGGACAAGGAAAATCTCTAAATTCTTTAAAAGCATCTCTAATTTCTTCTCTACTATATTTATTAAAGTCTAAAGCCGAAAAACCTGGCGTATCCATAACTTTACCACCATATATTTCAAATAACTCTACTACCCTAGTCGTATGTCTACCTCTACCTAAAGCAACAGATACTTCTCCTGTTTCTAAATTCCAATTAGGATTAATTTTATTTAACAAAGTACTTTTACCTGCTCCAGTCTGCCCTGTAAATACACTAGTCTTATCTTTGATTAATTCTTTTATCTTAAAAAGATCCCTATTAGATACAACTTTATAGCCAATTTTTTTATAATATTCTAACACTTCATATATTTCTTTTAAATTCTCTTCATTTACCAAATCTTCTTTAGTTATACAAATAATTGCTTCTACATTATGTAATTCCATAAGTACTAATAATTTATCTAATAAGTTTAATGAAAAGTCTGGATTTACTAAACTTGTAATTATAAAGGCTTGATCAATATTACTTACTTTTGGTCTTTCAAACTCATTCTTTCTAGGTAATATCTTCTCTATTAAGTTTTTATCACTACTGAAAAGAACATAATCACCAACTACTGGTGTAATATGTTCTTTTCTAAATATTCCTCTACATTTACAAGGATAAACTTTATCTTCACAACTAACATAATGTAAATCACTAACTATTTTTATTATTTGTCCTTGCATATATCCCCCTATTAATTTGTTTTACTATCTGTTTTGTTATCTGTTTTTGTATCAGATTTACTATTACTCTTATCAGTATCTCCTACTGGTTCCTTTGCAAAAGTAACAGTTATTTTTGTTTGTTTATATATTGGACTACCAGCCGCCCTAGATTGTTGAATTACCTTATCTGGAGCATAAGCAGTTGTCTCCTCATATTTCTTTTCTAGTATTAAATCATACTTTGTACAGAATGCTTCTACATCATCAACTGACCATCCTTCAGCATTCATATCTGGAAATTTATCAATTATATCTGGAATATATAATGTTATTGAATCTCCCTTTTTAACTTCTGATCCAGCTGCTAGAGACTGGCCTATAATTTCTTGTTCATCATATTCTTTATCATTATCAGTAGGTTCTTTCTTCTCTACTGTAACTTTTAATCCATATTTAGTTTCTAGTATTGTTTGTACTTCAATATAATTCTTTCCAGTATAATCTTCTATTTCATATACTTCTTCACCTAAAGACTTAAATATCGTAACAAGAGTACCTGGTTTAACACTCCTACCTTCTTCAGGATCTGTTCTAGTAACTCTATTTTTATCTATTGTTGAAGAAGCTTCTGTCTTAATCTTTGTATTTACTTCAAGTCCTAATGCTTGCATCTTCTTCTCACAAACACTAATCTTTTCTCCTTCACAAGTAGGAACAGTAACTGGTTTCTCATGAGAAAAAGCAGGTACAACAAAGAAAATAACTACTAAAACGAGCAAAAGTAAACCAAACACCACTGATAATATAATAATGATTATATTACTTTTCTTTTCTACAAAGTCTTCACTATCTTCTACTTTAGTAGCAACTTTTTCTGTATTTTCTTCTATATCATCATTATTATCCTCTTCATCTTTTTTTGAAACCTCTTGTTTTTTTATTCTCTTAGTATTCTCAGTTTCATGTTCTGGATATTTATATTGATAAACCGGTTCATCCATTCTATCATCATCCAAAGCTGTAAGTAAATCTTCATGCATACTTCTTGCATCATCATATCTATTCTTTGGATTCTTAGCCGTTGCCTTACGTATTATATTTTCAATACTCTGTGGTATTGCTGGGTTCTCTTCTCTTAAGCTTGGTAATGGATCCCTCATATGTTTAAGAGCTATCTCTACGGCATTATCACCCCTAAAAGGTAAACTACCACTTAACAGTTCGTAAAAGATAATACCCATTGAGTAAATATCACTCTTTATTGTACAACCCTTTCCAGATGCCTGTTCTGGCGGTAAATAGTGAACACTACCCATAACTGAATTAGTTTGTGTAAGCTGTGTTGAATTAAGTGCCATTGCTATCCCAAAATCTGTAATCTTAATTTGTCCATCATCTTTAATCATAATATTTTGAGGCTTTAAATCTCTATGAATAATGTATGAGTCATGAGCATGAGCCATACCATCAGTAAGTTGTAACATAATATCAATTGCTTCAGACAAAGTTAATGTTCCCCTCTTCTTCAACAATTGTTTTAAAGTCTTACCCTCAATATATTCCATTACTATATAATAAAGTCCATTATCTTCTCCAACATCATACATCTCTACTATATTAGGATGTGCTAAAGAAGAGGCAGACAAAGCTTCTCTTTGAAACCTTCTAACAAACTTCTCATCGTTAGATAAATCTCCCCTTAAAACTTTAATCGCAACATTTCTATCTAGTATCGTATCATAGCCTAAATAAACATTGGCCATTCCACCTTCACCAATTGATCTTATTATTTCATAACGATCATTTATCTTTTGCCCTTTCGTAATCACTATTTGTCACCTTCTTTTTCTAAAGTCAAATAAGCAACCGAAATATTATCTGTTCCCCCACGATTATTCGCTTTTCTAATCAATCTCTCTACCTTTTCCTCTACACTACCTTCACCTAGTAGCACTTTTTCTATTTGTTCTCTATCTAACATATTAGTAAGTCCATCACTACATAATAAAACCTCTCTAATATTCATATCCATATCACATTCAAATATATCAACATCCACATTAAGTGCTGCCCCTAATGCTTTCATTAACACATTTTTCTTTGGATGAATACTGGCTTCTTCTTTAGTAAGTTCCCCTGCACTAACTAATAAATTAACTAATGTATGATCATATGTAACTTTTCTCAACTCATTATCTTTTAGTACAAATCCAGAAGAATCACCTACATTACCAAACAATAAGTAATCTTCTGTATATACAGCAAGTACTAAAGTAGTACCCATACCCTTACTCTCTGGATGCGTCTTTTCATGTTGAAAAATCAAAGTATTAATTGTATCTACTGAATCTCTTATCCAATTTATTGCACTAATTTTATTTAAATGAAAGAATGTTTCTTTAAAATGTTTTCCTAAATAACCTATCGCAATTGAACTAGCAACTTCTCCTGCAGAGTGTCCTCCCATTCCATCCGCAATAGCCATCAAGTATTCATTATCACTATTTTTAACTATAATTACACTATCTTCATTATGATCTCTAACTTTACCAGCATCAGTTAAATAAAATGACCTCATACTTCCTCCTTCTTACTTCTAAGTTGTCCACAAGCAGCACTAATATTACCACCAAATTCTTTTCGTATTGTTACACTTATATTATTTTTCTTAAGTATATCATAGAACTTCATAATTTGAATAGTACTACTTCTCCTAAAATCTAAATTATTAGTCTCATTATAAGGAATTAAATTAATATAACAATTCATCCCCTTAACTAAGTTACTTAACTCTATCGCACACTCTACACTATCGTTAATTCCTTCTAACAATACATATTCAAATGTAATTCTTCTATTAGTCTCATTATAATACTTTTTTAACGCTGGTATCAATATATCTAATGGATAAGCCTTATTAATTGGCATTATTTTATCTCTAATTTCATTATTAGGAGCATGTAAACTAATTGCTAAATTAAACTGTAAATCCAATTTACTAAACTCTTCTATCTTTGGTACTATTCCACAAGTAGATACAGTTATATGTCTAGCTCCAATTGCTATTCCTTTAGGATGATTAATTATTTTTAAGAACTTAACCAAGTTATCATAATTATCAAATGGTTCTCCAATTCCCATCACAACAACATGACTAATTCTCTCTCCTAACTCTTCTTCTATCATAAGTATTTGTAATACCATCTCATATGTTTCTAGATTACGAACCTTTTTTCTTCTACCAGACTCGCAAAACTTACATCCCATATTGCAACCAACTTCTGATGAAACACATACACTATTACCATAATCATGTCTCATTAAAACAGCTTCTATATGTTCTCCATCAAAAAGTTCAAATAAGTATTTACAAACATCCTTATCCTTTTCAATACTAATTATCTTTAATCTATCTATACTATAATCACTAGAAACTCTCTCTAGTAATTCTTTTTTTATATTAGTAACTTCCTCATAACTTTTAATTCTCTTCTCATATAACCAAGAAAACAACTGATCAGCATGAAACTTCTTAGAACCTATTTCTATAAAGTAGTCCTCTAAATTACCAAGTGTTAATCCATATATATTATTCATTCTAAATCACCCATCAATCTACCAATTATTATATCACACTATATAAAAAAGTTGCTAATCTATTGGATTAACAATCTCATTAACTTTACCAAAGTCACTATAATTTAATGTAATAGTAAAAGTATTATTACATAATTTCTTATATTTACCATAACTATTTAATACTATTTGTATTTTATTAACATCTCCACTACTATTAGTACTAAATATTATCTCATTAGGTATCTCTTCTACATCTATATTAATACCCTCTAACTTATTAACTATACTAGCACTAAGTATTTTATATGAATAAATAACTTCTCCAGTCTCATACTCAGTCTTTGATATAAATGTAGCATCTTCAAATATATTATTAATTCTATCTAGCTTTAAAAAATATTCAAAGACATAAGGATTTTCAGTCTTTAACCAAATCCCACTAGCATTAGTATAATAATTATCTCCATTTTTATAATAGTTTACACTATTTACAGTAAACAACTCATCAGAATTATTCCTATTACCTATATAATTATAAATAACCCCATCTACATTAACGTTATAATTAAAATTATAGTTAGCTTGTTCTATCAAACTAAAAGACAAATTATTATTAAATTTATTATTATTCACATCATCCTGAGTACTATATCTAGGATTAATTCTTGCTACTATTGCTATAAATAAAAAGAAAAAGAAGTAAAAACCAAAGAAAAGTATTGCTTTACCCTTATCAGTCTTTCTTAACTCTTTAATTGTACTAATAAACTTTTTTATACCTTCTTTTATCTTTTTCATCTAACTTAACACCTTACCAACTAAACTATTATCATGTAAACCATTTATATAACTACTAGCACTCATTCTCTTTTTACCAAATGGTTTTATATCTGTAAGTATTATTTCTCCATCTAAAGTCATAACACCTATACCTTCTTTATAAAGTCCTGTTACTTCTCCAATCTCTTTATTAGTAAATTTTCTTTCACTAATTTCTGATCCATATATTTTAAACTCTTCCCCATCTATTAGTAAATTAGCCCCCGGTACTGGAGATAATCCTCTTATTTGATTAAATACTTCTCTTCTAGTTTTATTTAAGTTTATATGCTCTTCTTCTCTTTTTATATTATAAGCATAAGTAACTTCATCTTCATTTTGTTTAATTCTCTTATTTGTTCCTTCTATAATACTAGGTAAAGTCTTAAGTAATAAATCTCTACCCATAATGCTAAGTCTATCATGTAAACTTTCTAAATTATCACTATCTAATATTTCTGTCTCACTAGTAGAAATAATATCTCCATTATCCATCTTTTTATCCATATACATAATAGTAATACCCGTCTTAGTATATCCATCTATAATAGCTTTATGTATTGGAGCCCCTCCTCTTAATTTAGGAAGTAATGATGCATGTACATTTATACAACCAAGTTTAGGATAGTCTAGTATTACACTAGGTATAATTTGTCCATAAGCACAAGTTACTATAATATCTGGATTAAGTTTTAATATATCTTCATAATCATCTCTAATCTTTTCAGGTTGTAATACTAAAATATTATGTTTAAGAGCAACTTCTTTTATAGGCGTGTTAACTAATACTTGCTTTCTTCCTACTCTTTTATCTGGTTGACTAACAACTCCTACTACCTCATAATTTTCAATTAACCCTTCAAGTACTGGAACAGCAAAATCAGGTGTTCCCATAAATACAACTTTAGTTTTATTCATTAATATCATCCTCTATTAATCATTATAATCGTAATAATTACACCTAAAGTAATAAGAACAGATCCTAATAACATCAAAATAGATGCACTACCATAGGCATTAACTATCTTATCACTATTATAATTACTTTGTCTATTTTTAATTTCTTCTAGCTGCTTTTTCTTAATATTCATAATAGTTCTATAGTTACTAATATTAATAACTCTAATATCACTAGCATTAATCTTACTTCTAATCCTAATATCATTGTTAATATTATTAAATATTTTGCCTAAAGATTTACCCAAGTCACATGAAGAACTATTATTAATTATCTCTTCATAATCATCTAAATAATTAATTCCAAAAACACTTTTCTTAACTACCATAATACTAACAACATTAACATCAGTCTTTAAAGTTCTCCATTCTTCATAACAAGTTCTAATAATATTCTTCTTATACCCTTCACCTATCTTTAACTTCTTCATAAGTGCATTAAGATTATTAAAACAGCCAAAGTAATCATTCTTAAAATAAGCCATCTCAGAATAATTATTGTAATTAATTTTACTATCTCCTAATAACCTATAAAAGTACATAGGTGCAGCATAAGCATAAAAACATCCCATCACAAAACTATCAGTAAAAGAAACACTAGTATCATTAAAATTCTTATTAATTACACTATCTCTTCCTCTAGAAAGAATTTTATCAATCTCTATAAATTTATCATAAGTATTATGATATTGTTCAGGTATCATTCCATTCTTCATAATCTGTTCCCTATAAATACTAGGAAATCCATGAAATACATATCCATTAACTATATACTTATCATAAACATATTTAATAATATACTCTTTAGCTAAACTATCTTCTCTATTTATAAGTCCAAGTTTTAAGGCACAAGTCTTTCCAATAATCTTATTTATTCCATCATTAATATCAGATACACTATCTAATTTTCTTAATAATTTCCTAACCTGCATAATATAATCATTTAAATAAAAATCATCTTCTATTATCACTTGATACTTATATAAAGCATCAAAAAATATAAATAAACTACTAGTACTACCATAAAATGTTTCATAAGTATCATAAAATGAATTCTTTTTGTTATTATAACTATTACTAGAAATGACTTCTTCTACAAACTCCAAAACATCTCTTCTTTTAAAGATACGATCTAACACACGCTTCACCAACCTATATTGTGTCTATATTAATTATTTGTAAACCACAAAATTGCATAATATAAACAACCAAGAACTATAAAAGCAAATAAACAAAAAAGTACTAATCTAACAAATATATTATTTCTATCCAAATAAGAATCATATTTCTTAGAAGCATTATCCATAACTCTATCAAACTCTTCAGAATTTTTTTTATTTGTTTCTAAATTCTTAAAATTATCATTATTATCAACAGAATCATTTGTATTTCCTATATCATCCAGATTATTAATATTATTAAAAAACTTATTACCCATACAAACAACTCCTATTCTAATAATAGAATATAACAGATTATTAAAAATGCATTGGATTAAAATTATCATCTATCTTTATTTTTCGGTTATCTTTAGTATGTTCTATTACCTTATTAAGTACTTCTCTTAAACCTTCATCACTTTTATATTTAAGTATAATTCCATATCTATATATATTATTAAGTTTAAATATCGTACAAGGTGAAGGACCAAGTATTATCATATTAATTAATTTATTATGAAATAGTTTTGTAATCTTAAGTGATTCTTCATATATATATTTATTATCTTTCCCAGATATTTTTACATAACAAATATAGTAATATGGTGGATATTTTAATTCTCTTCTTATACTCATTTCTTTATTATAAAACCCTAAGTAATCATGTCTTTTTGTATATTGTATTGCATAATGTTCTGGATTAAAAGTTTGTATTACTACTTCTCCTTCTTTATCACTTCTACCAGCTCTTCCCGCCACTTGAGCAAGTAAAGAAAAGGTTGTCTCACTACTTCTAAAATCTGGTATATTCAAACTAGTATCAGCATTTATTACCCCGACTAATGTCACATTATCGAAGTCAAGTCCCTTACTAACTATCTGTGTTCCAAGTAATATATCATACTCATGATTTTTAAAGTCTTTGATCATCTTCTCATGCATACCCTTACGACTAGTAGTATCAAAATCCATTCTTAAAATTTTACTCTCTGGAAATAATTTATTTAACTCTTCTTCTATTTTTTCAGTTCCAACTCCCAAGTCATTAATAGACTTCTCATGACACTCAGGACATGTATCATAAACTTTAGTTCCATATCCACAATAATGACATCTAAGAGTTCTACTACTTTTATGATAAGTAAGAGTAATATCACAATTAGGACATTTAAATGTATACCCACAATTTTTACAAGTAACAAAAGATGAATATCCTCTCCTATTAAGTAGTAATATAATCTGTTCATTCTTTAAAAGTCGAGCACTAATAGCTTCCAAAAGTACTGGAGAAAAATGTCCCTTAGTCTTAGAAATCATTTCGTTCATATCAACAATATTTATATGAGGCAAACTCTTACCATTAATACGATTAGGTAATTCAAGTAATTTAAATACTCCCTTTTTAGCTCTAGCAAACACTTCTAAAGATGGCGTAGCACTTCCCATTATAACTGGGCAATTATGATACTTACCACGAAGTAAAGCAATATCTTTTGCATTATACCTAGGATTAGAATCATCTTGTTTATAAGAATCACTATGCTCCTCATCTATAATAATCATTCCAATATTATTTAAAGGTGCAAATATAGCACTCCTAGCCCCAATAACTATCTTAGCTTCTCCCGATACAATTCTTCTCCACTCATCATACTTTTCTCCATCAGATAAAGCTGAGTGAATGGCAGCTATATTATCTCCAAATCTCTTCTGAAATCTTAAAACCATCTGTGGAGTTAAACTAATCTCCGGAACCAATACAATACTAGTCTTACCTTTATTTAAGGAATCCTCAATAAGTTCCATATAAACCTCAGTCTTACCAGAGCCCGTAACTCCAAAAAGTAAATATGGAAAATACCCAGTATTAGCTAAAACCTCATCAACTACTAATTTTTGATCATTAGTAAGTTCCTTCTTAGCCTCAATTTTTTCATTATAACTAAGCCTATAATGTTCTAACTTTTTCTCCAACAAAATATTCTTCTTAATCAAAGTATTAAGAGAACTAAGAGATATATCAACTAACTCTTTTCTTAAAACAAATTCCTTCTCCATACATAAATTAATAATCTTCTCTTGCGAAGCACTAAGTTTCCCATAACAAACAATATCCTTATTTAAATAATAGTACGTATCAAACTTCTTATTAATAACTTGTCCATTCTTAGCCTTTAATGCTTTTGGTAACATTATTTGGTAACAACTAATTAAAGTAGCTAAAGTAGCTTCCTGCATCTTTTTACCAAGCTCTAATAACTCACTATTTAAAATAGCCTCATCATCAATAACATCTAATATATCTTTAACTTCTATATCACTAGAATCTTTTACTTCAACAACAAACCCTTCTAACTCCATCTTTCCAAAAGGTACTTTTACTCTAATTCCTAGTTTTATTTTATCCAAAAAACAATCAGGTACAGAATAATCAAATACCCTATCTATATTTTTATTAGATAATTCTACTAACACCCCAATAATCAAAGTATCACCTCCTATATAATTATTATACAAAATAAATTAATCTATAAATATTATACCAAATATTATCAAAAAGAAAAAACCTATAAAGGTTTTAATATACAGCCACTAATTTAGCATGAACTACTTTTCTACCAGAACTACCATCATTACAAGTAGATAAAGTAATTATTTTATCATTAACACTAACTGAATTATCTATCGCTAAAATATTTCTTGATCTAATAGTATTTAAAAACGCTTGATAACTATCTTCTCCATAAAATACATTTTGTAAGTAATATGTTTCTGGAGATGTATAATAAGCTGAAAAGACTGTAAAGTAATATGTTTTACCTTCAGTTATAACTACAATTGATTTATTAGAATTCTCTACCCATTTCTTTGTAAATACATTTTCAAGTGATCCAAAAGCTGTTTTATTAAGCAAATTATGCCCATATATTATTGTATTATTATCTTCAAAATTATAACTATTTCTATAATCCATAAATACCCAACCATTATAAGTTTTATATTTATAAAACGAATGATTTAAGTAATAATCATTATTACTTGTTTGTACAACTGGATAATTAATATTAGTTCCATCTACACTTATCCAAGCAACTACATCTGAATTCTGTGTCTTTAAACCTGCCATATTAACATTTTCTAATGATGTACTAGCAAACTTTCTAAATGGATTATTATCCACAAATACTTGTGAATTATTATTTGTATCAGAACTAGTATTACTACTTACTCCACTTGGAATAGAATTAGTTTTATCCTGTAAAGATGCTATATCAAAATTATGTACTACATCAGCTGGTTTAACATATAAAATTCTAAAAAGTGTACAACCAGCTACAAAGTATAAAATGAATAATAAACAGAATTCTGGTTGTAACTGTCTTTTCTCAAAATGTTTAATAATTTTATCAAGTCTACTACTATTCTTAAAAATTTTCTTTAAAAACATAAAAAACTTCTTTGGATAAAAGAAAAATCCCTTAGCTAAAATAGAACATAAAAAGTAAAATCCCTTTATAAATATTCTAAATATATTTTTAATACTCCCCAAAATTTTTTTCATTTAAATAACTCCATTATCAACATTACCATTTATAACAAGAGGAACCTCTTCTTGACCAACTGGTAAAGGTTGTATAACAGGTGTAACTACTTCACTACTTTGTACAATAACAGGTTGTACTGAATTATCAACTGTAACCACATTATTAGAAGTAGTAACTGGTATAGTTGAAACTACAGGTGTAGGATTATTTACAACAGTCTCTGTAACTTGCTCAACATTTATAGGAGTATTATTAATAGTATTAACAACAGGATTATTATCTTGTACAGAAGTAGTAACAATATTCTCACTAGGAACAGGTTCTAAATTCTCAACTACTGCACTAACACTTTGTACATGATTCAAACCATCTACTGGAGAAGCACTATTACTTTGTACAGGAATAGAACTATCAACAGCCTCAACACTTTCTACCGAAAAAGGATTATTTACAACAGGAATTGTACTTGTAGGAGTAATAACCTCATTCTGAAGGACACTATTACTTAAAGTACTAACTTCACTACTAGAAATATTAGTACTAACATTATTACTATTCTTATTTTCTTTTTTAGTTAAAATAATACCCGTAATAAAAGAAGCAATAACTACAATACCAAAACCAATATAAATTAGTGTCATAATAATCCCTCTATTCTTTAATTAAAATAATCTTATAATATCATTTATTGTAACAACTACCATCAATAGCATTAAAAGTATCAATCCAACAGTATGTATCTTTGCCTCTAACTCTGGATTAACTGGAGATCCTTTAATTTTCTCTATAATTATAAATAAAATATGTCCTCCATCAAAAGCAGGTAATGGTAATAAATTAATAAATCCAACATTTATACTTAAAAATGCAATTAAATATAAAACACTAGCAAGTCCAGCTTTACTTTGCTCGCCTACTACAGAATAAATTCCAACTGGTCCAGATAATTGACTAAGTTTAATTCCTCCTGTAAATAAATAACTAACAGTAACAACCATTTGTTTAAATATTGAAGCAGTCTTCTTACCAGTATACTTTATAGCATTAACAAAGCCATGTAACTTTTCTTGCTTCATACCAATACCATATCGATAAGTTTCTTGCTCTCCTTCTTTTACTTTCTTAGGTTTAAAACTATAAGTCTTAGTAGTACCATCTTCTTTTAATACTTTTATACTAGCTTTTTTAGAAGTATCACTAACAGCTAAATATAAAGTAATATCATCTACTGTACTAACTTTATGTCCATTTATACTCTTAACTACATCTCCTGCAGTTATACCAGCTTCAGATGCAGGATAACCTTTCTCTACTGTAGAAATAACTGGTTTCATCGAAGTACTACCCCAACATAATCCAATTATAAATATAATAAATATTGCTGAAATAAAATTATTTCCAGCTCCAAAGAACATAATTAAAAATCTTTGCCAAGCACTCTTAGATTGTAATCTTCTATTTTTAGGAACTTTCTTTGCATCGTCATCATCTAAATCTTCTCCAGCCAATTGACAAAATCCCCCAATAGGAACTGCTCTAATAGAATACTCAGTTTCTTTTCCCTTTTTACTAAATAATTTAGGCCCCATACCTATTGCAAACTCATAAACATAAACGCCATTCATTTTAGCAAATATAAAATGCCCAAACTCATGAACAAGTACTATAAATCCTAAAATGACTATAAATAATAATAAATTTAATATAATACTCATTTCTTCCTCCTAAATAATACTATGTACTAAAATAAAAGCTAAAACCACAAAGATTAAACTATCAAAACGATCAAGAATACCCCCATGTCCAGGAATTAAATTAGAAAAGTCTTTTTTACCATATTCTCTTTTAACAAATGAAAATACTAAATCCCCTAATTGTCCTACACAAGAAAGTAATAATGTAACAAATATAATTAATACTAAAGGCATACTTTGATTAATAACAGTTACATAAAAAGCTGTTGCTATAAAAGTACCCATCAAAGCTCCTCCAATAAATCCTTCTATTGTCTTCTTTGGAGAAATACTAGGAGCAAGTTTATTTTTACCAATAAACATACCCGTAAATAAGGCAAATGTATCAGTCATAGTAGTTATTAATAATAAATAAATTATATATTTCATATCAAAATTACGAGTAATAATCATTAAATTAAAACTAAGTCCCATAAAAAATACTGAACCTATTAAAAATAATGCATCCATTAAATTATATTTATCTCTATCTTTAATAAATACCATAGATGCTAAAAATGCAAATATAACAAAAGACATTACTCTATAATCTATATTATATACAAACTCTATTGAATCAAAATTATTCATAGCTAAAAATATAACTAATAAATATGCAAACACTTTCATTAGAAATGGAAATTTTCTTTCTGTTTCTCTAATATGAATTAATTCATACAAACCTGCTATCGCAAGTATTGTCATAAATACTGCAAATATTTCTCCACCCATTATTAATAATGGAACAGCAATTACTATCATTGCTATCGCACTTAAAATTCTTATTTTCATTATTGACCACCAAATCTTCTATTTCTTTTATTAAATTCTAATATTGCTTTATCAAATTCCTCTTCATTAAAATCTGGAAACAAAGTCTCCGGAAAATAATATTCTGCATAACTAGATTGGTATAACATAAAATTACTAATTCTTAACTCCCCGGATGTTCTAATAACTAAATCTACATCTGGTAATTCATGATATAAGTTTTTATTAACTAAATCATAATCTATATCATCTAATGTAATTCTATTATCTTTATATAGTTCACATAATTTTTTAGTCATATCAACAATCTCTGCTCTACCACCATAATTAATACAAATATTTAGTATTAACCCAGTATTATTTTCTGAATAAGTAACAACCTCATCCATAGCTTTTAATACTTTTTCTGGCAATGGCTCTCTTCTTCCAGAAAAAATAACTTTTACATCATTATCTGAAAGTTCTTTAAGTTTAGAATTAAACAGCTCTATAAATAGATTCATTAAGTAATTAACTTCTCCTGCTTCTCTTTTAAAATTCTCTGTAGAGAAAGCATAAAGTGATAAGTACTTAACTCCCACTTTAGATATATGTTTACATAAACTTAATAGATTATCTGCACCAGCTTTATGTCCTAAACTTCTAGCAAGTCCACGTTTCTGTGCCCATCTACCATTACCATCCATTATTATCCCTACATGATTAGGGATAATTAAATCATCTTTCATAACATTACCTCACTATCATTATATAACATCATAAAGAAAAAAGGAAGTCAAAAGACTTCCTAAAATTTATCTATATCTATTTTAACATACTTATTTTCTTTTAAGCTACTACTAGCTTGGACTAATGTTCTGATAGCATTAGCGCATCTTCCGCCTTTACCAATAACTCTTCCCATATCATCCTCAGCTACCATAACTTGAATAAGTATAACATTATCTTCTTCAGTAGGAAACTCCTTTACACTAACTGCCTCAGGATCCTGAACTAAAGATTTAACTATTTCTTCTGTTAATGTAACTAAATCCATATTACTTATCCTTCTTTACTTTAGAATCAGCATATTTCTTCATGATTCCAGCTTTACTAAATAAGTTTTTAACTGTATCAGTAGGAACAGCTCCATTATTTAACCATTTCATAGCTAATTCTTCATTGATTCTAACTTCACATTCTCCAACTGGTTGATAAATACCAATTAGTTCAAGATATTGTCCATCTCTTGGACTTCTAGAGTCAGTAGCAACAATTCTATAAGTAGGTTTCTTCTTTGCACCCATTCTTGTTAATCTAAGTTTAACTGCCATTTTTTTCCCTCCATTTCTAAATAAACTGCATTTATTATATAATAATGAAAATAACTTGTCAACCATTATTTGATAACAGTTAATATTTTTATGATTAATTTATGATACTGTCTTAAGTATTAACTGGCGAAAATGTCTCACTGTTATATAATATGTCACCGAGGTGACAAAATGAGAAAGGTTATATTAAGAATGAACGAATATAATAAATATTTAATTATTAAAAAATATTGTTATTTGAAAGAAAATTCCTTATATACAAAAAACCTAAATAATATAATATTTAGGTCTACTGATAGTTTTCTCTATTGATCTAGTTAGTTATTATTGCTGTACCTTGAACAATTGTAGAACCAAATCCAGTTTGATATCCAGCAAAAGCAACAACATATTTATGACTGGTATTTAAATCAGAAACAATCATATTACCAGATAATCCAACTTTTTCTTGTACCCAATAACCATCAGTCATATCATAAACTCCAATTCTTGCATTTTCTCCATTGTTTGAAGTAAAACTATAGCTTATATAAATTCTTCTGTTACTACCAACTTTAAAATAAACATCAGTATAAAGCCAGCCCTTAACAGCACGAATAACATTAGCCTTATATGACTGTTTAGAAAGATCAAGCCCTGTTGTTGGCAAAGAAGTTGACCTAAGTCTAGCATCTAAATTTCCAACAACAACAGATTCATCATCACTTAAACCAACTGCCTCTTTCGCAAATACATTAACACCAAGTCCAAAAATACAAATACAAACAGAAAAAACTAAAATACTTCTTAAATATTTATTCATAAACACCTCCAAATAATATTAATATAAAGTTTTTTCAAAACTATCAGCTTCATTCAACTTAGTTATTAGTCAAAATTTTTCTACTAATCATCAAAGCAACAATAACTCCCAAATAATTAAGAATAACATCATTAATATCAAACACCCCAATACCAGTAACCCCTTGTAATACTTTTCTTATAAAAATTACCATCAATATAACAACCAAAAACTTTTTTATATTAAACTTCTCCCCTAATAAAATAGGAACCAAAAATGCATAAGGAACAAACATACATAAATCAACTACAACATAGTTAAAAATATATGATATTGGCTGAACCC
>ERZ1023658.14-NODE-14-length-97638-cov-123.753482_pt1 | contig 97638 bp, 100 predicted proteins | sample MGYA00380339_ERZ1023658 | MGnify/ENA primary metagenome ERZ1023658 (study PRJEB33179, sample SAMN07448981) | human gut metagenome | biome: Human-gut; feature: Human associated habitat; material: Faeces | host: Homo sapiens | place: India: Bhopal | collected... | reverse complement strand
TTCCTTTTAAAATATTAGCATAGCTAATTACATTAGCATTCAATCCTCCACCACCTGAAACACTATTTGCTCCATATGCACTAATACCACCAGTAGCATAAAGATTGCCATCAATCTTTAACGCTTTATTAGTAGCATCATATATAAGTTTAACATCACCTATAGATATATAATTCTTTCCAGGAATTATAATACTTCCGTCAATATCGGCAGTACCATTGAAACTATTTCCCCAAAGTTTACGAGCATTAGTTAATTGAAGTGCTTTTTTAGCAGAACCATTATTAAAATAACTTTCCAAAGTAGATATATTGTTCCAACTTGTTTGTTTTGCTATAGTAGGTATAGAATAACCTTCAGCAAAAGTAATAGCTATAGTGCCTTTTGTTGTTATAGGAGAATCTGTAACAGAAAGTCCTGTAGGTACTGAAATACCAACAGAAGTTACAGTACCAGTATTATCTGTATAACCACTATCATTAGTTAACTCACTAACTTTTGTAGGTACTGCTATATCAATTGTAACAGCTTTTGACTTAGGATTATAAGTTCCTACATCTGTGCTATTCTTTTGGATAGTCAAACCATATATAGTTTGATGTGTAGTTAAATAATTACCTTTTGGTTGATAAGTATCAGCAGCATCACTCTTGAGAAGATAATTCCCAAGTTGACTAGTTACATCAATATTTTGAATAGCATTATAAAGAGCTTTAATACTATAAGCATTAGGAATAGTTGTAAGGTCTGTATCATTATAATTTCCAGCAATAATATTAGCGTATGATACTACAGCAGCGTTTAGTCCACCTCCACCCCCCGTAGAAGATGTGTATGTACCGTAAGCACTAATTCCTCCTTGTACTCCAAGATGAGCTATTTTACCATCAGTAGCACTAACTATTTCAAGAATATTAGGATTTCCATCTTTTGTTCTAATAATAATATTACCTATTTGAAATGAGCCTCCAGTAGTAGAATTACCAATAAACAAACCAGTAGGAAGATTTAAACCTGCTTCAGTACCACCTTGTGTAAGAATATCTAATCTAGAAAAAGTTTTAGTAGGAGTAATATAATCTACTCCTGTAATTCCTTCACCTTGATTATTAGCATAATGCAAATAAAACAGTCTTACATAGTTGAACATAGTAGCAAAACTAGTTCCTTGAAGAATAAAACTGTTTGGGTCTCCGTGAAGAATACCATCAGTTCCCCAATAAATAGCACCACTAGCAAGATAACCACTACCATCATGACGGAATAAACTTCTAGCATAATCAGTTCCTGCTACTTTATTTTTAAGTTGTTCATCAGTAAATATATTCTTATCTACCATAGGTCCTCCAAACCAAGCAGCAATAGATGTTATATCATAAGTATCCTTATCTACAACACCATTTTCATTAGCTTTACCTTGAAGACCACTAATACCAGCAGTAATAGGAGAACTAGCATCAGATGTTTGTCTAAGTTGAAGAACATTAGTAACAACAAGACCTCCATTAACTTCAGTCTTACCTTTAAATGCCTCTTTAAGATATTTATAAGAATTAATATCAATTCCTATATTAGAAAGCATATCAGCTTGACAAGCAGCAAGATATTGCTTAACTGCTTTAATAGAATTTTGAAGATTTGTATATTTACTACTAGCTTCAGCTATATTATTTTTAGTAATAGGATTTTCACTAGCAATAAGAGTATTAATTAAAGTCTTATATTCGTTCCAAGCAGTACTTAAAGTTTTTTGAGCTTCTATAAGCTTACCTTTATTAACATTATCGTTATCAAGATAATCAGACTTTATAATACTAGTAATTTGGTCATTAGCTGCTAAAACATCATTATTAGCTTGATTAAGTAAATCAGTAAGTCTAGCTTTCTCAGAAGAATCAATTATTCCATCTTTAGCAAACTCGTTAAACTTATTATCAAGACCAGGAAGTGTTGTAGCACTAATATCATTAATCTTTTTATTAACTTTATCTATAGCAGCAGTAAGTTCTTTATCTCCAACATAACGAACTTTTTTAGTCCAATGCTTTTCATTGAACACAGTTCCATCAGCAGTAGCTGTAAGAATATCTCCTTTATAATATTGTACTCCATTTACTATAGCATCAGCAGGAAGAATCCAAATATCTCTTTCATTGTATCCGTTAGATATAGCACCATTACCAGCTTTTGCATCATCATAAGAATCTACAAATATAGAAGATTTACCATCAATAGTATCAAACACATCTTTAGGAATATCCATTTTTTCCCAAGCTTTACCATTCCAATATTGTGTAGTACCATCAGTAGTATTATACCAAATATCACCTTCGTGAGAAGTTTTATTTGTCCAATTAGTACTAGGGTCATCTGCTTGATACCAAGTTTCAGCCTTGCCATCAAGTTGACCTTTAATACCTTGAAGTTCTTTATTGATAGCTTCACTATAATCAGCTAAAGCTTTATCATTAGACTTAATCCAATTAGTTCCATCAAATACCCAAACTTCAGTTTTATTTCCAACTTGTTTCATCCAAAGGTCTCCACGGTCACCACCAGTAGGAGTAGTATAAGAATAAAATATTTGTCTTTTCTTATCTGCAAGGTCTTCAGCATCTTTAGCTTTTTCCATAGCTTTATCAAAGTCTGCATCTTTAATCATAGACCAAGCAGAACCAGTCCAACGATAAGAATGATTATTCTTAGTATCATAGAATATATCACCTATATGTTCTTTACGTAATTCTTCAGTATTCCATAAGTTAGCAGGAGCATTACTATCAGTAGGTTCATAATCATAAAACCAATTACTAATACTTTGGTCTTTTTGTTCTTTAACTATCTTAGTAAGGTCTTCAAATTTTGTAGTATATTGATTACTCCAATTAAGAAGACTTTGAATAGCTTCAGAATAACGAGACGCAAGAACCCAATGGTCAGCATCAAATGTTTCACTAGTAGTAGTACTTCTAGCTATATCATTATCAAACTTACCAGCAAGAGTAGCATTAACCCACATATCACCAGCTTGATAATTTGTAGGTTTAGCTTCACCATAGAAAATTTTCATTTTACTATCAGCTGTAGCTTGAGCATGACTAGCAGCTTCAAGAGCTTTTACAATATCGTTATCCTTTATACGATTCCAAGCATAAGGAGTAACATCATCATTGTATCTAGTAAAACGATAAGCAAAACCAGTAATTTGGTCATAGTACAAATCTCCTACATGAATTTTCTTAATCTCATTAGTAGTCCAATCTACAGCAGGAAGATTTTTAAGAGTGGGTTCTCCTTCATAAAACCAAGTTTCAATAGCACCATCAGCTTGATTTTGAAGGTCTTTAATAACTTGAGCATTATTAATAAGACTTTTTACAGTCTCTTCATCAACACCACCATTTTCTTTAATATATTTATCAAGGTCTTTACCATCAATACTAGAACCTATTGTAAGATTGGCTTTAATATCAATCTTACCATTTTTAAATTTAATATAAGTTGTAGGATTAATACCTTTATCTCCAATATACATATCACCATATACATTGAAGAAAGCTTTACCTTGATAAACACCATACTCAACATACTCTTTATTTAATAATGTGAAATCAGTAATTCCAGCATAAAGAGTAATACTTGGAGCATAATTATCAACAGCATTAAGAACTATAGCTGTTTGACGTTGTAAATCATCGCCTCTATGACCAAGTTGATTAAGTACATCACCTGGTGCAGGAGCATCAGAACCAACATCAAATATTAACTGACTTAAATCTACATAATGATATTTCTTACCATCAATAGTTACAGTATCAGTACTAGCTCCAACTACGAGTCTCCAAAGATAATGATTACCAATTTTATGATAAGTTCCTTTCTTTACATTAAAACTTTTAGCTTGAGCTTGGTCTCCAACTTTCCATTTATTTTCTATTTCTTCACCTTCTTGTTCTCCAAGAAAATAACAACGATAAACATTTTGTTCATTACCATCAATAGTAACTTTAATGTTATCTACATAAACAATAGTTATACTACCAGCAGGAGAAATAACAAGTTTACCTCCAATAGTATCAACGTTAAGTATTTGAAGTGTTTCAAATATAGCTTTAAGTCTAACATAAAGATAATCTGTACTAAGATGAGTTTTACCTAATTGGTCTACAGACCAAGTACCTCCTGTATAAGCAGTAGGCTTACCAATAGTGATACCATTAACGAAATTATAAATACCATTAATAGTTTCATTATTCAACTTCTTAGGATAAAGAGTATCACTTTTTAAAGCTGAATAAACATTAGTATTTGTAGGTATAGCATTTTTAGTAGTAGTTATAATATCAACACCTTTACTATAACCACCACCAATTTCACCTTTATCAAGACGAGATATAATATCTTGATTAATTTGAGCCTGAGAAAGTTTATAAGCATAATCCCACCAATTAGATGTAGATTCAAATAGTCCATCAGTAACAATCTTATAAATCTCACTAATTGTAGGTTTACGAGTACCATCAACTTCTTGAATAGTTGCAGCACTACTAATAGTCTCCTGAATTTCATTAATATCAGGAGATACATCAGTAGCTTTAATTACAACTTCCTTAGACTCTTGAGAAGGGCTATTTGCGTCTATCTCATTAATAGTAGGAATTTTACTCATATTATAATTAATTATATTAGTAAAAGGAGGAGGACTTTTATAACTTAGTATCTTAGCAATTTAAACATCAATCAGATTAATAATTTGATTAATTATGCCTCCTCCTTATATGATTTATACTATCAAACTTTAATACGAACATTGCTGCATACCCACTTTATTTGATTTCTAATAGCAAGAAGTGTATATATATTATTAGTTATTCACAAGTTAACTAAAAGTCGCTTAGAACGTAATTTCTAAAGAAATAAAATTATTAAATAACTTTTTAACGTCTAGAGGACACATAAAACCCCCAAGACTAATCACTAGTCTCAGGGGCTACGGACACACATCTAGCATAGCAAGAAGCAAGGGTATTTTATAGTTGAATAATACCAGCAGTTCTAAGTTTAGTAAGCAGAGTGTTAATAACACCAGAGAGACTTGCAGCAGTTGCAGTTTCAGCATCAACATTTACAATATTTGTAATAGCTTTAACTCCACCAAGTGTTGTCTTAGTAGCAGCAGGTAATTTATATTCAGTAGGCTTACTAATTGTAAACTCACTAATCTTAGTAACAGCACCATCAGTACTAATTTTGTATGTTACAGCATTACCTTCATCTGTTACAATAAAAGCGTTACCTCCATCAGTAGGAAGCCAACTAGCTGTACCATAACCATAATTAATACTAGTAAAAAATGTATGTTGAGTGTCACCAAGTTTCTTAATATTTGCAGCTTTTGTAGCAGCATCATTACCTATAGCAAGTTCAATAATTTCATTGTCATTAATAAAACTATTAAGCTTTGTTTTTATTGAACCAACTTCTTTATCAATATCGTCAACTTTAGTTTCTAATTCAATCATACCCTCTCCAGCTCCTTGATTAAGAGCTTCTTTAAGAGTGTTCTTATGATTTATAGAAAGTGGTAAGCCATCAACAGCTCCATTTATTTTTGTTTTATCCATATTAATTTATTTTATTATCAATATCTTTATAATCATAACCAAGCTTAGAAAGAATTGGTTTAATAATCCAAGTCCAACTTATAGGAGCAAGTATAGAACTATTTACAATAAGTTTTACGTCAACTCCAATAGCATAATATATAGTACTAACAATTACTATACTAAAAAGTAATACAAGTTTTTTAATTGTTCTAGTTATATTACCTTGACAAAGATAAATAAGTACAGTAACTAATATATAAGTTAAAGCATTAACTACTACACAATAAGTAAAATCAAAACTATTTATTACTTGTTGTATTATTTGGTTTATTATTTCCATTATCATTATCTTTAATTGGTGCAAATATAGATTTTTATTATTAATATCTACACTGTCTATATATTAATTAACACAATTAAAGCAGCTAACATTTATATTAATATTAGCTGCTTTAATTTATTAATGTTATCGGCAATTATACCAATCAATTTGAATACCTTTACGACACATATCTGCATACCAACGATTAAAAGCTATTCCGTCATATCCATCAATATCATCTATTACATCTTTCACATACATACATAAATGTAATCCATCAGGAACACTACTACCTAAATAATCAGCTTTACACATATTAGCTACAAATACTGCGTCATAAGGATTATCATTATTAGTTAAATGAACATTTGATTGTCGCATCATATCATCTAACTGTTCCCTTGTTATAGGTTCAAGAGCTACTTCAGTTCCGTTACTATCTCTAGTAGTCATTTTACTAGTTGCAAACTCAACTAGTTTACGATTAAAATGCCTACCATTGTAACGAAGATAAACAACCATATCTTCAGGAAGTTCATCATACATATCAAATGATTCTTTATACATAATCTTAGTTATTATAAACGCCCCGTAGAAGGTATGGTTAGAGAAGCCTTACCACTACACTCTTCTACGGGGCGGATTTCATATTAATATCTACTATAACGACCACGCTCACGATGCCCATAATCTTCTCTTTCGTGATAACGCTCTTCATCGTCATAAGGATTACGATTTCTATATTGAGGGTCATCATCATAACGATTATCCCTTTCTTCACACTTATCAAGACTTTCTTCAAGTTCCTGAAGTTCCATCTTCATACGTCTAATCTTTTCTTTAAGTTCAGACTTATTCATATTACGTTGTACCATGATTAACATAATTTTAATTTTTAGTTACAGCAGCTAGAATTTTAGCAATGTCACCTTTCATTCCAGCAACTTCATTTTCTATACCTGCTATTCTTTCATCACGTGCTTTATCTTTAGCAAATTGAGGATTAAGTTCTTTAAGAACTTCTTCACATTTAGTTATTTGATTTTTATAATCTTCAATATGTTCTACGACATAATTAGCATGTTGCAGAGTAGCTTCTACTTCAGATTGAATAGTTTGTTTACTTTCAGCAATAATGAGATTACCATTGTTATAACTAACAGAAGTATTATTAGCTGGAACATTGTTATAATCAACATTACTGCCATCTACTTTAACCTTTAAATTTACAACCATCATATTAGTACCATCAGTAGCAAATATAGGTGTAGTAGTTCCAACAATTTCTCCAATCTTAAATTCTATACCATTAGTCTTGTTTAAAATATAAACTCGACTACCTTGATTAAGACCTGAAAACATTATACTATAAGTTGAAGTTTATTATTTTGTTTATCAAATACTATAATGTGAAGACCTGCTGTAAGAGCAGTAAGAGCTTCTCCATTACTTGCCAAAAGAGGAAGAGTGTTATTATTAACCATAATTTCAAAACCAGTTGCAGTAGTTGTAGCTGCATTAAAATTAATTACCATAATACCAGCAACTCCCATAGCTCTGAAAGTATGATTAGGCATACTAAAAACAGCATTAGCAGTAGCACTGCCAGCAGTCGTTTGAGTAGCAGCTACTAAAGGTATACCGCCACGATTACCAATGAATTCATTATTTAAAGCCATAATATTACCTCCTATATATTACATCCAAAAACCATTAAGATTACCATTGTTATACATACCATACTGATAAGCAACACAATTTGGTACTGCCTGGAATGGCTGATAAGGAACTGTTACAGTTTGTGGCTGAGCACACTTGATTTCATTAACAGCCTGAGCAATAGGATTTACAGCAGCAGCAATTTGCTGAGCAATTACTCCACTTTGATGCTCAGTAGTCAACTGAGTTTGCAGAGCATTAATCTTATCCTGCATTGCAGACTTTTCAGAAGCATCAAGTCTAGCAATAATTCTATCACCAACACCATCAATAGACTTATCCAAATTGCAAGTCTGGTCACGAAGAGCATAACCTACATCAGAAAATCCACGAGTTACAGCACTACCTACACCACCAACAGATTCCTTAATAGCATCAGTTTGACGGAGAGTTTCAATCTGAGACTGATGAGCACTTTCAGTAATAGCATTCTTCAAATTGCAGCAGCAAGTAGCCAACTGATTAGCAATAGTCATAGTATTCTGAGTACCAGCATTAAGAAGAGCGCCAGTAGAAGAATCAATCTTACAACCAACTTGAGCAACACTATTATTAACTTGGCAAATAGCTGACTGAATCATATCAACCTTAGTACCAAACATAGTAGCTAATCTCTGAAGAGCAGCACCATTACCATTAATAGCTTGCATAATAAGGTCTCTACCATCATTGTTGTTAACCATATTAGCGAGAGGACCAAGACAATTACCACCATTCTGACCCATATTACCAAACAATCCGCCATTACGCATAAGAGGATAGAGGAAGAACAAGAAGATTATCCAAACCCAATTACCACCACCAAAACCTCCATTACACATAAGTAAAGGAAGCAAACTATTAGCATCACTAGAAGTCTGACGAGTTCCACCATCAGGGAACATAAAAACTTTAGAATCATCCATAACTTTACAATGATTATTAAGATTAATAAAATAATAAATAGTACATTAACTAGTATTTTGTACACTGCAAAGATAAGCATAAGTTCTATTAGACACAAAAAGATGATAATCGGATTTTGTTCCAATTATCATCTTAATTAATTGCATCACTACTATAATAATTATTTTCTTTTTATTTTCTATTTAAACGAAAATAGGTTCAACATCCTTATTAAGAAGCGTTGCTTCAGAAGTTGCAAGTCTAAAAGCTCTAGAAGTTTCATAATAATTAGTACTCATTTTAAGTAAATGTCTAGTAGCTTGAACTGTTCTATTTATAATAAAAGCTATAGTACTAATTGTAAATCCAGCGTGAACCATTTGTTCAACAACAAGACATCTAGTCATTACAACATTTTCTTCTCTAGATTTACCTACTACATCTTCTCTTGTAATAGACTTTGCTCCATCAATTCTAGTAATAGCACAACAACTAATAACATTGTCTATTACTTTCCAAATAAGTTCTTCTTTCTTGTTCATAAGCAAGTCCTCATTTTCTAACTGCTTATTCTCCATCTTACTTAGTTTTAAAAGTTACTTCTCCAAATTTATTAGCTATTTGTTTATTCACATAGTCAATATAAAGATTAGCTCGTTTAGTATTTCCTAAAGCGTGAGCAGCACAAGCAGCCTGGAATATATTCCAACAATTAAACATTATACTACCATCACCTTTACAACCATAAGAACAATCATTAAGAATTGCTTCACCAGATTGACTAATGACAGTAAGTAATTTTATATATGTATCTTCCCATTCTTTAGGAATAGAAAGAATAATCATTTCTTCATCATTCATAACAATCTAACTTTATTATTAAATTTACTAATATCAAATCCTTTAATTTTATCAGAGTTATTAAGTACTGCTTTATACATACTAATAGTAGTAAGTTTGAGTACTTTATCTCTATTAACTATAAAACCTTGAGCAGCTAGATACTCAAGAGTTTTAACAACTCCTTCTTCTAACTTCTCAAGGTTATTTATAGTGTTATTATTGTCCATCATAAGAACATCTTATTAAGAATTAAACACTTTGTTATTTATATATATAGAATATTCGTTAGTAACAATAAGTAATTTGTTACTTATTTGACTAATTCTATTTACTGAATCTTGACCATCATAAATGATAGCAAGACATTCGTTAGTTACAGCATCAATCCAATCTTCTTTTAGTTTTGTAGCTACACAAATTCCATCCAATTCGTAAGCTGAAAAAACATTATAAAGTTTATAATACTCAGTACTAATTACTTTGAATAAGTTTTGTTTTATCAATTCCTTATTTTGTTCAATATTGTTATGAATAATAATTTCATGACAAGTATTAGCAACAGTCCATTTAAAACTATCAAAAGCAGTACAAATAGCATTCTTTACTTTGTTTCGTTCTTTAGTCTCAGCATCTTGAAAAGCTTTGTCTAAGACACCATTAAGTTTAACTACGTTTTCGCTTACTTGCTTTACAGCAGCAGCCATTTCAACAATAGGTCTATTTCTGTCTTTAGCTTTAAACAAATCAACAAGCTTAATAATAAGAGTATAAGCAAGATAAACTCCACTACTAATAAGCACTGTAATATAAGAAGTATCTTTTATAGATTCAGCTATTATATCATTGATTTGATTAAACTCTTCCATAAGAAAAAATAAAAGGAGAACCTCCCCGTAGAAGATGGTTAGGTTCTCCTTGAAACTAATACCTATTTAAAATGCGAGAATTGTATCAAGAAGACCAGTAAGTACAGTATTACCTACAGGAACTACAATAGCTAATTCTTGAATAGGAGCTTCGTCACGAGTACGACCATACTTTCTAGGATACTTAAACTGAATTGAGTACATCTTATATGTAGTATCTTCTACCTCCATAGGATAACCAGGATAAATAGAAGCACCATCACGATATACATTAGAGAAACCACGATTCTGAGAACAGAAAGAAGCAAGATTCTTAACATAAGCTGCATCAAGAGTTGGAGCTACAGCAGCAGTAATAGCAACATCAGTACCAACTAAATCGTCAGCAGCAATAAGATTCCAACCTTGATAATTCTTCTTAGCTTCAATAGTAACCTTAGCGTCATCTACTGTTACTTTTAGACCATCAAGTTGCTCATTACCAGCTTCAATCATATTAGTGAACTGGTCACCAAGTGACTTTGCCATAGCAGCAGCAGTAGTCTTATGAGAACCATTATCTGTAACAGTCCAAGAATAACGCTCATGCTTCTCAGTACCAAGCTTAATAAGTTGGAGAGTATAATCCTTACCAGCAACAGGTTCAGGAATAGTAATCTCTGCCTTAAACATTGTACCTGCTTGAGGAGTAGAAGTTGTAATACGTGCAGAAGTAAAATCAATAGGAATTACAACTGCTTGACTATTAGGACGACCATAAGCAATACTAAAATCAGAAGTAGGAGCAGTAGCAAGCCACTTAGAATCATCATCATTCTCCCACATACCAATAGTACCAGCAACTACTTTGGTCAAATCTTGTGGTTTACCAGTAGCAGCAAGAACTGCGTTACTAGTACAAATAAAGAGTTGTCTCATTATTATTTAAATTATAAGTTATACAATATTAACGAGGGGCAGGTTCATAACCTTCATCTCTAGCGTTATTACGGACATTCTCACGTTGCTGTTGTTGTTGAGCAGCTTGAGCAGCTGCAATACCACCATTAAGAGCAGTACGATATAAATCTACAGCATGCTTAACAATATCAACGTGCATACTTTCTGGAAGTTCGCAATCAACATCTTCACCACCAAGGTCTTCATTAAACTTAACAATACCAGGCTTACCAATATAAGATAAACGAATTTCATTTACTTTAAGACCATCACCAAAAGTATAATTATCAGGAGTACTCTTAGTAGAAGCGTCAGGTTTATCAATATAAAGTTCGATGTTAGTATCATGAACTGTAGCTACAGGACTTCTAAGACTAGGAGCCATTACAAAATCATTAACTACATCAGCAAGATATTGGTCGTCAATAAGACGAATTGGGAAAATATTAGTATTAAAATTTCCACCACCCAAATTCTTAACATAATCAATGCTCAAATCTACAAGGAAGAAATAATCAATCTTCTTAGGTTTACCTGCATCGGCACTACCAGGAGCACCATATACATTATCACCCTTTTTAATTTCGGTTGCTTTAGCTTCTGTAGCAATACCAAAATTTTCAAGAGGAAGAATATAACTTGCAATATAGTTAGTCTTTGGAGTAGGAAGTGTAACTTTACCTTTCCATACTTTATAAAGACTTTTAAGAGCATTAACTTGATTAAGCTTTGAGTTATCAGTGATTACTCTATCACTGGTAGTACCAATGTTTTGAGCAATCACTTGATTTACTGTGTCCGAAATTGAATTGTTCAGTAACATATCTATCTGTGAAGGCAGTATTGCTCTCACATTTTGCATACCCATTTGTTGGGCATAATTTCTGAACATTTGGTGCATTTCAGCAGTAGTCATATCTTTATCAATTAAAAGAGTTTCAATTTGTTTTCCAACTTAGTTTTCAGTCCATTGTTGTCTGGATTCTTAAAGAATGCAATAGCATCATTAATATTAGCACCAACAAACTGACCATCAGGAGTATTAATTTGCTGATTATACTCTGAACGAACAAGCTCACCTCTAGTAATAAGAGTTTCAATAAATGCTTTATCAAGAAGATTCTTATCTGTAACAATAGAATTAAACTTCTTAGGGTCATCAGTAGCAAACTTCATAAGGTCGTCAACTTGTTCAAGAGCAGTCTTATTAAGACCATCAGAAATATTAAGACCGTTAGTTCTGCAATACTGAATATAAGTAGCACTAACTTTACTTGGTGAAGATTGAAGTTCAACAAGACGTTCAATAGCCTTCTTACGTTCAACAATAATCTTAACTTTACGATTCTCTTCTTTAGCAACATCTTTAATAAAGAAACGAAGACTAGAATTACTATTAATAAACGCTTCATCTTTAGCTACATCAGGATAGTTAAGACAATGACGCCAAATAATATATTCTTCTACGTTATCAGGCATACCATATTGGTACTTAGTTTGCTCAAGACGAGTAATAGCTTCATCACGTTTAACAGCAGCTTTATAAAGCTCTGCTTCATTAGAGCGGTCAACCTTTTCATAAGTTGCAAGAATTTTATCTTCTTCAGCTTTAACAGCGAGATAATCTCTTTTATGATTATAATGGAAAGAAATATTAAGTTCCTTATCACCATCATTAACATCAAAGAAAATATTATTAAGATAACCTTTAACTCTAGTAATGAAATCTGGATGATTAGCAGCAATACCAATAATCTCTGGATAATAAGCCGCTAGCTCACCTTTATTACTCATAAGAATACGTACAGACTTAACAGAAGAACCTATAGTAGCTTTAGGCTTACCAAGAACTTGCATATTAATTCTACGATAAGCAGAATAATTACGAACAGAAGAAATAACTACAGTCTTCTTTTCAAAATATGGAGCATCAAGTTCTGCTTCAAGAGCAGCTTTTTCTTTAGCTTCTAATTCAGCTTGCGTCTGGTCTGCTGAAGGATTTATACCTTCAGCAGGAGTATTATCTTTTCCACTATTTGCAGGACTACCTTTTGGAATTTCAATTTTAATATCAGTCATAGCAATCAAATTTTAAAATGTTAGAGTACACACTTGAGTTGGAAGAACTTAGTATTACGGTCAACTTGAAGACCATAAGAATCCTTAACCTCATAACGAGATACATCAATATCTGTAGAAAGAGTATTAGCAGGGAAACCACCCCATGATGCAGGAATTGGAGTAAGACCCTTAACAACTCCAGCAATATGCTCTTGACCCTTCATACGTACCTTACGAATATTATTATGACCATCATAAGAAGATGTATCAAGCATAAATGCTTGATGAGAAGTCATTGGAAGACCAGTACGAGGATGGATATAACCATTATCACGAGCATTGTCTGCAAAAGTACCACGGTCAAGGAAACCAAGATGCTTGAGAGTAATCATATGACCATCTACAGTCTTATACTGACGGAAGTAATTACCATAAGAAAGACCACTCTTAGATTCACTAATCATCTTGTCACCAAGAGGAGTAACAAAACCATTATCACGAGCATCATTCTTAACAGCACGGTCAAAGTCCTCAACAAAGCCCTTACCACAAGCAAGAACTACATCCATATTACCAGTATCAGTATTGCGGTCAAGAATATCACCAATAGTACGATTCAACTTATTAAGAGTAAGTTCCTCTCCATAAGTATCATAATTACTTTCACGACAAATCTGTTGCATACCAGCAGTATGTGGAATAGGCTGACCATTGTCTTCATCAATAAGAGTAATCTCACCATTTACAGTCTTATTATACTCTGCAAACCAAAGACGCTCTTCATTCATAACACGTTGCTGAAGCTCAAACTGACGCATCTCCTCATTCATCCAAAGATTAGTAGTACCACCACCACTAGTCTTAAACTCATAAGTAACAACAGTATTACTAATATTACCAGCAATCTCTTTACTATAACGATGGAACTCAAGTTGAGAAGTCATCTTACCAGGTCCCATAGTATTAGTACGATTACCTTTTGAGAAAGACTCTGGAATAGTAGGAGCAGTTAAAGACCAGAACATACCTACACCAAGATTCTGAGCTACATTAACGTAAGCATTTGGATTAGGATTTGTAATACGAAGACGATACAAATAACCACCATGAGAACCATGACCAAGGTCTTTCATAATACGAACTTGAGTTACACCATCAGGAGCAATCAAACCATACTGCTCAATAAACCAATGTGTCTTAAACTCAACTTCAAAAGTAGCACCACCTTTACCAGGAGTAGTATTAGCAGTGTTAAACCAAAGTACAGAATCATTGAACTTCATACGACCCATAGTCTTCCAAGTCCAATCGGTAGTATTAATATCTACTACACCAGCAGTACCTTGTCCTTCTGTAAGGAAATTAAGTGGGAATCTATCATCATCCATACCAAAAGTATAGGTGAGCATAGAATTAATCTCACTAGGTTTGGTAAGCATAAGATGAGCAATAGTTTCCTCATTAGAATAACCACGGTCATCATAGTTACCACGTTGCACTTCACGAATTGCGTACATAGTTATTAATTAATTAATTAAACATTTAGCTAAATTGAATATCATCAATAGCTTTATTATTATTTTGTGGCTTAGTAATTCGTACAGTACCATGACCTTTATTTCCTTTGGCAACAAGCTTTAAAGTTTTAACCTGCTCATTATTAATAGCCATCTTAACAAGGTCTTTATAAGTTCCACCTGTGAACATCAACCAAGCACTAAGTAATTCTTGATTAGTAGCTTCCTCTGGAGATTGATTAGCAAGAGCACGCTCATAAGCAGTAGCAATATTACCATCTTCATCTTTAAGACCATGAGAAAGATAATCATAGAAATCATTTGGAGTAACAGTAACTTTCTGTCCATTAACTTCTTTAACAAGAGATTCAGGAAGTTTATATCCTCCAATTTCACGTTTATCAATAGTATCTTTAATACCTTTCCAATAAGCAATAGTTTCAGCTTCTTGTTTCTTACGATAAGCTTCAGCTTGTTTAGCTTCATTCTCATCACGTTGTTTATCAGCATTCTGAAGATTAGCAAGTTGAGCCTTAGCTTCATCATAAAGACCACCAGAATCTTTAAGATACTTAATGTAATTATCATTAAGAGAAGCATTACCAAACTCTTTAGCAGCAGCTTTAATAATAGCAATCTGTTGCTCTTCAGACTTTTCATCAATAGTAATACCTGAACGGTCAGGACGTTCACCAAAACCACGAGGGTCACCACCATTTACAGTAAGATAATCAACAAACTGCTTGAGAATAGGATTGTCAACAAATACTTTATTGACAGCAGCAGAAGCTACTTCATTAGATTTAAGTTCAATAGCAGAATTGATGTAACTCTTAATACCTTCAATATCATCAGTAAATTCAACTGGCTTACCATCTTCATCAGTAATATCAATATTCATAGCTTTACGAATATTTTCAATATTTACATCAGCTCCAGGTTCATCAACTTCAAGTGATTTAATCCACTCATCAACATCTTTAGCTTCTTTAAAAACTTTACCATCTGTATCTACAAGGTCTCCATTCTCAGCAACAGTATAACTTTTACCTTCAAACTCAACTTTTGTACCTACATCAAGACCCCCCGTAGAAGAATTGGATGGATTGTCTTTGTCGTTATCCTTATTGTCAGGATTGTCTTTGGTATTGTCAGGGTCAGGATTATCTTTATCGTTTCCTTCACCATCTTTACCGTCACCATCTTTATTATCTCCAGAGCCATTACCACCGTTATTGTTATCAGTGCCGCCTCCGTTACCTTGGTTATTGTTAGCGTTAGTACCAGTACCATTACCACCGCCACTTCCAAAATCAATATTATCAAGTTCAATCATCAAACGATGATGTTGTCCGAACCCAATACTATTACGAAATACAAACATAGCTTTATATTTTAAATGATTAATAAATACACTAACACTTGTTAGTTGCTGCAAAAGTAATACCTTTATTTATAGTAGCAAGAAAAGCACAACTTATTTAACTATCATTATTAGAAGTTTCACCAAACCGATTATTAATAGAATAAAGGTTATTAATGTTATCATTACGAGCATTAGTTTCTTATACAATTCTAGCACCTTAATTTCCAATTTATGCAAGCTATCCAACTGGCTTCATTTGATATAAACATTCACTTAGAAGCACTTTATTTGACTTACAATCAATTTAATAATACTAGCTTATAAGTTAATCGACTATTTATAAATAACGTCTCAGAAACGAATTTAAAATATTAAATAAGATTTTATCACGTAAAATAATAGGAGTAATACTCTCACGAGCACTACTCCTAGACACAATAAAATCAACAATTAACCAGTTTATTTCTTATCGTATTTATTTTTATTTGTCTTTGCTATCTTTAATTGATTAGCCATTTCTTCTCTCTTTACTTGACGGTCAGCAGCTTTATTATATGTATCCATAGCAAGCTTTTGTCTTTCAAGTTGAAGTTTAGCAGCTTCGCTAGCTCTTTCACTTTCCTCTTGAATACGAGCTAATTGATTCTTAGCATATTCATCATTTTGAGGATTTGTATCACCAAGTAAAGCTACATCACCTTTAGCGTATTCAAGTTGTAAATCATATTGTGCTTTAAGTGCAAGTGTTTCTCTATCTTGTTCACCTTTAGCAGCAATCTTTTGTAATTCAAGTTGATTAGCTTGTTCTTGAATAGCCTGGTCCATTTGCTTCATTTGTTCTTCGTGTTGTTGTTTTAACTGACTAAATTTCTTAACAGCATCACTAATAGCAGCAACATTATCTCCAGTAATAGCAGCAAGAGCAGAATCTAAATCTCCATTTTGTGCAGCACTAAATGCCCATTGCTTTAATTGCTGAATCTTATCCATTTCCTTAGCATTGTTTCTAACAGTAGTACTAAGGTCAGAACCAACAAACGAATTTACATCAAGACTAAGATAATGTTTCTTACCAGTTGTCTTATCAATATAAGATGTTTCTAGACCTTCAATATAAGCACATTTAGCAAAGTCTAAATCTCTATTATAATCAGCACATCTCATTTGGTCAAACATTTGGAATATTATAACAGAACCAGTACTTGATTGAGCAACAGCAGTTTGAGTAGTAGAAGCTCCAGCAGATTGAGAAATTTGTCCATAACGTTGGGCATTCATATCAACAAGCTCACGAGCTTCAAGTTTAATAGCTTCTTTTAGATTACTAAGTTCTGTAATATATTGACCCATATTTACATTAAGTAGTCTAATGTTTTGCATCTTAACTCCTGCTGCATCTTCTTCATCATCAATAGGAAGTACACCATCAGCAGCCATTCTATAAATAGCATCTTCTGTATCATTAGATACAAGAGATTTAGGTAAAAGCATAATAAGCATTTTGTTCTTCGCTATTACCATTTCTTGATGATAAGAAACTATATTACGAAATACTTGGAAAGGAGTAATAGTTTCAATAATACTAAACTTACCAAAATAAGGAAGTACTTCCATAATACCATTATAAGGAAGTTTGCCTTTACGCTCATAAAGTATAGGTCTAGCTTTAACAGGATAAATACCACTATATCTAGTTCCTATTCTGTAACCTTCATAAACTTGAGGTTTATATTCCCATTCAATACTAATATCGCCAGCTTCTTTATTCAACTCATAATCTTCTTCTACAACTCTTTGTTCCTGAAAACCAAGTTGATTTACAAAAGTAAGAATACCTTGACGAGCAAAACCTTTCCAAACTACATGCCAAACTTCATAAAGATTATTATTACGAGCACTAGGATGTTCATCTTTGGTTTTAAATAATCTACGTTCTTCGTCAGTGAACTTATCACAAACATTAGCATAATGTTCAAAGTATTGGTCATATCTTAAAGGAACAGTCTTTGTAGCATAAGCTGCATCATTATAATACTTATCAAGAAAACTTCTATCATTATCATCAAGATAATCATCAAAAGCATCAAGAATTTGATTATAACTCATTTTCATCTTTCTAGCAAACATATCGTGGTCTTCAATCATATATTCACTATTAGGAATAGGATAAGCTTCCATCAAAGGAACACATTCTTTAATAATCTTATCTCCTCTAAGTTCAGTATATGTATAACATTCACCAAAAGCACAATAATTAAAGAATGCAGTAAGATAAATATTAAGGTCATTAGTAATATCTCTAATATAACTAAGAATATCTTGACCTTGCTTACTTTCATTATCTATATAATCCTGGTTAAATTTATTCATAAATTCCTCTGGGTCAGGCATAACATCTTGAGGATTTATAGCTTCTACAGATTGACCTTGACCTTCAGCTTGTTGAACAGCAGCCTGATAACGTTTTTGAAACTCCTGTTGAAATGCTTGTTGAGCAGCTTCCGTAACCTTTTGTTTAAGAGCAGCATTTCTATTAAATACTATATCAGGATTATTAGCTCCTACAACAAAATCGTGAGGATTCTTAAAATATTCTCCTATATATCTACGTATAATATCAGACATAATATCATAATTACGTAGAGTAGCAGGAAAGTTTTTAAAACGTTCTTTACTAGCATTATAAGGATTGAGAGTTTTTCTATAAAACTCTTGAGGTAATTCACCGTGTAGAATACGAATCTTAGTTTCAGTATCACTACGGTCATTCATACTAATTCCTAAACCAATAATATAATCAATACTATTAGTGTACCAATAAGGTTTTGCTTTCTCAGAAGCACTAACCTTTTGTTTAGGAAACTGATAAGTTAAATTACTATTAAACATACGTATATTTATTTAGTTAACTAATTATTAAACAAACCAATCTCTATTCCAGATATTATCGTTATAATTTTCAATAGTAGCTTTCTTACGATGAGCAAGTTCTTTAGCAGCTTCTACATCATTAAGTTTCCATTGAAGTGCATGTATCAACATTTCAGATACTCTATCGAAATTACCTTTATCATTCCATTTAAGAAGTTCAAGTATAGTTTGATAATCATAAATAGTCTGAAAGAAATAAAGTGGTGTACCATCAAGTTTTTTACCAACTTCACTATACAACATTTCCTTGAGTAATCGAAGTCCTTCAAGAACTTTAGTAGTTCCTTGTCCACTACCACCACCCATATTTACACCATAAGATGCAGTAACTTTAGCTTTAATAGAACTGTCCCAAAGTTCTACTGGGTCTTTCATTAAATACTTTAAAGCTTTCCATTTAGTAAAATTACTAACAGTTTCACCACGATTAACCTCAACACCAGTAGTACCTATACAATTATAATATACTGCCATAAAATAACATATTCTATCAGCTTCTTCAAGTTTCTCAGGACGACCATAATATGCACATACTACTTTACCTTTAAAACCATTATATTGTGTAGGATTTTCCCAAACTTTAATACTATTATGAGAATGTTTATTAGTGATACCGCTAGTTTCCTTATTTACACCTACAGGGTCATAACTTATAGAATATTGACCTTTTGGAATACCAACTTCATATTTACCATTTTCATTAACATGATTAACTCTAATAGGTTCAAACCATTTACGAACACAACCATGTGGATGCTCGTGTTGTTTACGAGGTACACCTTGAATCCAATCGAAGAAGTCTTTATTAAACTTACCACCTTCTGCTTTAATACGAGCATTAGTTTTAAATATTACTTTGCCATCAGCATCTTCAAAGAACATACCATCATCGGATATATTAGTATAAGCAGGGTCATTCTTTAATATTTCTTCCCAATTCATTAAAGCTTCAGAACTAAATAAGTTTTCACTAGTAGAACTAAATGATTCACTAGGCATATTAGCATACTGACCTAAGTAATTAATATAATCACTAAAAGTTTTACTATGAACTTTTTTATCAGTACGTTCTTTATAAGCAATTCTAAGACCCATTTCAATGTCAGAATTACCATCAGCATCCATAGCATATCTATCACCAATCTGACCTTGAAGACCCCAACAATAAGGTTTAAAATAACCACAAACTTCATTACGAGAATCTTTATCCCAAACATTTTCAAAAGCTATAAAGTGAAAAGCAGATGGATTATAGAAGTTACGTTCAAATGTTTGCATATTACCACTAGTAGCAGTACCCCAGGCAAATAAGTTACCTGTAACATAACTACCAGTACGCATAGCAGGTTCAGTAACATTCATATATTCATCAAAGTTTTCCATAGTGGAAACCTCCTCAGTCTTAACACTAACAGCATCCTTACCAATAGCACAATCTGGATTGTTATTTGCAGAAGCACTAAATAAAGCACTATTCCAACTATTTGGACTAATATCGCCATTAGGAAGTTTAAATCCTAAAGTAAAGTTCTCAGCAGCACGAGAAAGAATACCACGTTTAAAGAAAGTCTTATTCTCATAAAAATAAAGATTACGAATAGTAAAATCAGTAAGACCACCACGCTTAGTAAGATACTTACTATCAGCAGCAACGTGAATACAAACTTTATTAGGTTGAAGATTTATCTTATTAGCACTATGACTAGCCATAATATAAGAGAAACCACCACGACGAGTTTTATCAATAAGAAGATGAAAACCATTAAGTTCACAAAACTCTATAATAGCAAATGTCCAAAACTGAGCATCTATAAACTTAGGAAAGTCTTGTTTCTTCTTAGCAACAGAACCTCTATCAGTATGTATAATAGTCTTTTCATCAAGCTGTTCAATAACAGTATAATTCAAGTAATTATACATATCTCCACTAATATGAAGATTACGAACTACACCATTACGCATAAAACACGGAGCATCAAATCCGTGTTTACGTCTATACTCTTCTCTTTTACGTAATTGACGATGAGGAATACTATCTTCTTTATATAAAGTATATCTATCGCCATTTATATGATATAGAGAAGCCATTTCAGTAAGAAGATTAGTATTAACAAACTTATCTCCTCTACGTATATCAAGAAGAAAGCCACCGCTTTCTCCAATCATAAACAAATCATTAGGGTCTTTATAACCTGCTTCTTTAGCGTGTTTATATTGTCCATGATTATCGTTTATATATTGGAGCATCGGATAGGTTTCTATATATTTTTCTACACTATGCTGGTCACTCATATTTAAACATATAATTTTTATAACTAGTATTATCTTTAATATGTTTGCTTATAGTAGCAACTGAAAATCCTAATTCACAACTACAATGATTTTTATTTCTATAAGTTGTTTTATTACCTGTTATTATATTAGTTACTACTATACATTTATTATTACGTAAAGCTTTTCTAATACCTAAACAATTATAATTAGAATTATATTCATAAGTACACCATTCGAGATTGCTTACATTATTATTACTTTTATCTTCATCTTTATGATTTATACAAGGTAAATTATTGGGATTAGGAATAAAAGTAATAGCTATAAGTCTATGAACATACGTAGTTTTACCATTAATTGTTACAGTTTTATAACCATTATTATCTGATTGTTTTAATATTCTTCTTCCTTTATTATTAGCAGAATAAGCACTATCAGATAATATTTCACCTTTAGTATTAGCATAAAACCTATCCCCGTAACCAGGGATAGGTTTAAAACCATCGGGAATAGGATTAGGAAAATATCGTTCAATTAAAGTTTTAACACGAACATGTTTATATTTTCCATCAACTCTAATATCTACAATATCAGCACCTTGTTTATTTTTATATGTTTTCATAACTCTAGGGTTATTATACATATAAGAAATAACAACACCATCTTCACGAATAGCGTATTTAGGATTACAATCAAGTTTTATTTCTTTCATTTTATTAAACTTAAAATTAGTAATATAATAGTAGCACCAGCACTACAATAAGCAATATTACGTTGTTTCTTTATTTGCTTGCATGACCTATCCAATAATATATATCTTTGTCTAGCTTGTTCTGCAAGTACACTATCATTTTTAATAATTTGTCGAAGATTCTTATTAATATCTTTTTCATAACTTAATTCTATTAGTTTAGCATTAGCTTTACGAATATCACTAATTGCTATAGTTACACTATCTTGTTCTATCCTCCCCGTAGAAGATGTTAATGATTTACTTAATGAGTTGATAGAACAACTTAATAGTACTATCATTATCAAGAGCTTTAACTTCAATAACTTTTGCATTTTTAATACTATCTAAATTATCAACTTTAATTTTTAAACTATCATTGTGTTTTTGTAGTTCAACATCAGTTTCAATAATATTATTATTCTTTTTATGATGATAATCACCAATAGCTATAGAAGCACAAATAACAATTATAATAACTACAAATATTACACAACCTTTACCTGTTTCATTAGCAAAACTATCCATTACTTAAATATTTACTAAAAGGTTTATAACTATGAAGACTATTAATAATTTCTTTATCAATATCTTCTTGAATTTGAGAAGGACATATAAAACTAATATTCTCTTCAGGAATAACAGTTTTATAACCTATTTGTGTAGGAAGAGTGTCTATACCATTATTTCTAGAACAAATATCATGAACCACTTGTTCTAAAGTTTCATTAGAAATGATATCCATTGTTAATAAATAAAATTATACGATAAGTAATACCAATAACACCAAAAACAGCTAAAAGTATAAAATAAATAATTAAAGCATATCCTATACCATCTCGAATAGCTTCATCTCTTTTTTCAATTTCATCATAATCTTTCATTACAAATCCTCCTCATTAATTAAAGTATAAGTAAATAGTTTACCATATCCTTGACTAATTTGTCTATGAGCAAGTTTCATAAGAGTATCAAAATCTTCTTTATTGGCAAGAACTTGACAACCAGCAGACCAATTATCAACTTGAGTAGAATGTTTTCCAGCTTTATGAATATTGATACCAAATGTACCTTCTTCTATAGTCTTTGGATTAAAATCATAAATAGCATCTTTGTTATTATCTCTATAAACTTTTACAGGTTTATATTGAACAATAGCTTCATACTTACCTTTATGATAACCAAGTTTCCAAGCAGAACGATATTGACCAGGAACAAGTATAGCACAACCTTTATAACTTACAGGTTTAGTCATACTAGTAATACCAGGCTCAGTAGTAGCAGCAAATATATTTCTAGATTTGATACCATACATATCAATATATTCTACGACAATAACATCATCAAACTTATTAGTAACACTATTACCAGCATTTCTGATACCAATAATATTAAGATTATACTTACCTTTAGTAAAATAGGCATATCCTTTATTGACGAGTATTTTGCTGAAATCAGCTTTAGTTGCTTTATTATATAATTTCTCATTCATATCTTTATTATTTTGTTAACCAATCAGGATTAGGAACAGTACTAAATAACTTATCAATAGCAGAAACTAGTTCTTTAAATTTTTCACTAACTTCTGGCATTGGGTCTTTTAGTTTTTTACGTTTATTGTTTCCCATAATCTTATTATTTTAATACACCAAATACATAAAATGTTCCATCTTCTGGAACACCTTTACAAACATATCTAATATTATCGACTTCTTCAATATGAAGAAGTCTAGGATTTATTCTTCTTCGTCTTGTCATATTAATTATTTAAATATTTACTTAACCAAACTTCTGCAACAGCATTAGCTTCATCATTAGTTAAACTACGATGGTCTTTAAAATAATCATCTAATTGTTTATTGATGTCTTTACGTGTTACCATTGTATTTCAGTTTGTGGATTCAATAAACCTTGTTTATTAAGTTTAATTCTTCTATCTTGAAACATAGCATCTATTTCATTACGAATATAATTAATCTTAAACCAAGTAACAATTTCCTTACCTTCTTTATCAATCTTATACATACCGTGAACATCACGATAAGGCATACCGTATTTATTCTTTATAAAAGGAGTTTGAATATGACAAAGACCTAAACCAACACAAGGAATACCTAATATCATTTCAGTCATTCTAGCATAAGTAGATAATTGCATAGTATAATGATTACCATTACAATTTTCTAGATGAGCAAAAGGAGGTAACATAAACTCGTGAGTATTACACCATTCATCAGTAAGTTGAATAGGTTTAGTAGTTTTATCTTTACGATAAAAACCGCTAGTAAAATGAAGACCATCTTTATTTGTTTTCCAATCAAGAATAACAAATCTATCAGGTCTAACACAAAGAACATCTATAGTACCACTAAGAAGTAACTCTGGAACAAATACTCCAATTTCAGAATAAATAGTATATCCTTTATTTACATAATATTGAAATACTTGATATATTTCAGGATACTTATTATTAGTAGCTTCTTTAAATTGTTCTATATCTAGAGGATGTGCTCTAAGATTAGGAATATCAGCTACAGTTATACATCTACCACTCTTAACTTGATTAAGATATTGAATAGCATCTTTAAACATACTACTTCCTTTAATGCCATCTTCAAGTCCATTATGTGTAGCTGTACCACGTTCACAAGCTTCTTTAGTTATTCTTTCCCATTCAGCTTCAAGTTTACGTTCACTAATACCACGTTCTTTAGCTTTCTTTCTAAGCCAATATTTCTTATCAAACTTAGGACAGTAATTTTCTATATTAGTAGTTACACTAAGATATTCATTACCTAAAGAATCCGTGTATTTATGACCTTCTTCTTGAAAATATAAATAATTATTCTCATAACTACTCATATTCCCATTTATATCCAAAAGCTGTTTCATAATGCTTCTCGTGATTAAGACAAGCTATAATACTATTGTAAGAACAAAGTTTACCTAATAATTTAGCAGCAGTTCTAGCATTAGTATAAATAGCAATAACATTTCCGTTTTTATCTATTTGCTTTACTCGCTTATTAAAATGAGCTTTACTGTTCATATCAGCAGTACACCATTCTAAATTTTCAGGAGTATTATTAGCTTTATTTTCGTCTATATGATTAACTTGTGGATAATTATGAGGATTAGGTATAAATGCAGAAGCTACAAGTCTATGAACATGTTTATGACATTTGTTACCGTCATTATCTCTAATTGTTACACACTTATAACCATTTTTCTTAGTCCATTCAGAAATAATAATTTCTTTATGATTTCTTCCTCTAGTAGATTTAATTCTACCCTTATTAGAAGCATAATATCCGTTATATTCTGTTTCTTTCCAAATTTCTCCATCTAGATTACGTATAGGAATCTTAGTAGTAGCTTTTGGAACAGTTATATTTATATTAAATTCTAATTTCATAACTTAAACAATATAATGTTAAACATAATCAGCAGCATTCATACTACTAGTAATAGCACCACCACCTCTAGCTTTTTCAGACTCTTTTTCATACATAAGATTTTCCTTAGCTTCATTCAAAGATTTTAAAGTCTTAGGAATTTCAGATGCTTTAGCAGTAACTTTATCTACTAAATCTAAAAGAGTACTTACATTCTCTATAGTTAAATTAGCTCTATCTCTAAGCTTTTCATTAAGCAAAGCATTAATAGAATCAACTGCAATATTTACATTATGAAGAGTTTTAAGAAGATTCTCAACAACTCTACCAGCTTCTCCTATATTTTGAGCATAATATCTTTTAATTATCTTCAAAACAAGAGCACTAGGTATATAGTTAGCTGGAAGACCAGCTTGTTCTATAGCCATTTTAAGAGCTTCAGCATCACTTAAACCACTTTGTTTTGCAGGAGACTTAGGGTCTCCAAGATAATAAATAACTATACAATCTTTTACATAACCAGATTTATCTTTAGACTTATCTCTAGTATAAAGCTCTCTAACATCTTTATCTATTAATTGACGAATAGTTGGAGCTTCAGGCATACCATTATCATCAATAAGCAAAAGATTATCTATTATTAATCTATCTCGTTGCATGGTTCAGAATAATTTAAACAACCTAAACAATAAAATCTAATATTAGCATAATATTTACCACGACGTTCAACACATTTCCAATAAGTTTTACCATTCTTATTAGCCATACGTGCAACTTGATAATTATATACTTTTGCTTCATTCTCTCTAATAACAGCTTCTCTCATCATTGCAGCTTTGAAATTTTCATAATTTTCAGGAGTCATAGTTTCTTTAGCTGCATCTAGAGTTTCTTTGTTTTCAGCATAAGCTTTTGAACCAGCTCTTCGTTTAATCTTACCTAAATAAGGAATAGCTGTAACTTCATCAGCTTCTAGATGTCTTTGAGCATCTTTTTCAAGTTGAACTAGAATCATCATAGCAACGTCCTTATCTATAATATTATCATCTATAGTTTTAAGTATAGATGCTTTATTTTCAATAAGAACAGGTTTACCAGTAGAACTAGGAAATTTACCTTCTTCTAAACCTTCATCATTTATTTTATATTTCATATTAATAACATTATTAGCAATATAATATGAAGCTTCGGGAGCATAAGCTCCCTCCGCCTTTTAAAGCCTCCCCGTAGAAGATGTTCAATGTGGAATTACTTACCCATATCAGTTTCTCCAGCATCAGGAGTAATATAATATTCACTAACAGGTTCATAACGACCTATAGAACCGTGAATATTACAAACTGGAACAATCTTAAAATCTACAAAATAAGTAGGAACCTTAACTGCCATAAGTTTCCTATTTAAATCAGCATTAGTTTGAAGAAGATTAAGTAAGAAACCAGGAGTAAGAGGATTAGCAGGAGAGTTAACGTGATGTCCCATAGAAATATCACTAGGAGAAATAACTATAGTGTCACCAAGTTTAATACCTTTAATAAATTCATTATCAGTATTACTCTTAATCATAACAGCAACACCACTAACACTTGCATTCTTGTTCTGCTTACTAACACTTACAATAGTAATAGGACGCTCCTTAAATACAACAGCAATAAGAGCATAATCATTACCAACATTAACATGCTTAACATAATCAGCAATTACATTCATGTTAATTTCACTCATACTAGTAGGCATACGAAAGGTCTGATTAAGACCAAGATAATTAACTTTTAAATCAACCATAACTTTATGTTTTAAATTAATACTTTGAATAGTGTCCGTACTATTAAGTTATTTCAGCCTACAGAATTTAACTTAGTAAAGAGTAATAATGTAGGTGCTAGAAATAATGCTGCAAATATAGATAATAATAATGAAAGTAATAATAGCATTAGTAATAAATTATAATTAGTTAAACGGAATTAACTAAATTTGATAATTATCAGCATAATTAATATAACGAGTAATTAAAAGTAATGGTAAAATAGAAACAAGTAGAGATAGTAAAGAACAATAAGAAACAAATGATAATGAAAATTATAAAGAATGTATTAGAGAAAACAATACTTATAATGAAAGAATATAAGGTAATGATAGTATAGAAAATAGTATTTATGATTGTGAGGAGGAGAGTATTACCTAGCCACCCCGGTCATTAAGATAAAGATTGAATGCCCCCTACTCATCAACAACTGAAAAGTTTTAGTCATGCAACAACTAAAAAAGTTTTGGCTGGAGAAGGACTTCGGCTAACTAGTCGTGTACTAGTTTATTATTAACCTCCAAAAACTTGTTACAATGGAGACAAAGATTCTTTCTGCTAGCATTCGTACGAATGCTGAAAACGGTTCTAGAACCGTAGTAATGAACACTAGTTCTGAGTTCGATTTTATTGATGCTGCAAACGGCTTTGCACACGGCAAGCGTAAGATGCTTGTTATGTCAATGAAACAACTATTGCATTTCATCAATGAAGATGATAGTGAACTTGGTGATGACATAGCGTTTATGGCTATGGCTACTGACCCAACTAAGCAGCAATTTGAGGATTTGCTTATGGGTGCTACAATTACTGTTGAACTTACAGAACGTGCTGCTGGTGAGCAGTACGAAGCTAATGGACAGCAAGTTATTGCTGTTTATGACAGTATTCATATTAGCAAGTTTACTATTGATGCTGTTGCTCCTATCGGTCGTTATGCTATTGATTACAATGGTATTAGTGACGCTTATGCTACAACTAAGGAACGTAGAGTAGCTTGGAATACTACTCGCAAAGCTCTTCGTGGTTAATATGGTTGTCACTCTAGCTTAGGCTAGAGTGACTTCTCGTATTGGTACTAGTCAACAAGAAATAAAAAGTACTCGACAAGAACTAAAAAGGTCTTGTCAACAAGAACAAAAAAGGTTTTGATGTGGAATTGTCTTATAGTGAAAGTAAGCGTTCCACTACTAATAAAAGTTTAATAAAATAAGGAGAACTTGTTATGAAAGAATTAGTTTATGTAAATCCTAATAAAGAGGATAATTGTGATATAAGTAAGTTGAACCCAGAGTGGAAAACGATATTGTCAAATTATATGTCGTCACGTTATATTACGTGTAACACATATGAAGTTCATAATAGCTATTTTATAGCTATAGACGATGTAGATGATGATACTACTGAAATGCTCAATAAAGCTAAAGTCACCATTTACTCAATTGATTATATCGTAGATACTATTCTTATTCGTTTCAAAGACGAAAAGTCTAGGGATTTAATCTTTAATGTACTAAAAGGGGAGGTAGCGTAATGCTACCTTCTTAATTTATTAATAAATAGGAGAACTATATTATGAATAAAGCAATGATTTTAGCGATTTTATTTGATTATAAGGCTTTTAATGATAAAAGTCTTACTATTGTAGTTAATGAAGGTGATGGTGAATATGTTACTAATAATACTGTTGTTGATAGTATTGATGGCGATAATATTAGTTTTTCATCTTGGGATTATAGAGGTGTTTATGGTAAAACTGTTAATATCAATGACATTGTTGGTATTCAGTTTCAAAAGTAGTATTAATTAAATAAGGAGAACTTATTATGAAAAGATATTTTATTTTACCTGAGTATGCTGATGAACCTTGGGGTGAGGCAGATACTATTGAAGAAGCTAGAACTCTTAGAGATGAAATAGCTAGAAATTTTATTAGTAGAAGAGTTGCTATTATTGATAATGATTACCACGAAGTTGATTAACAATATTGATTATGAGGATATTCTAGATAATCTAGATGATTATGAGTATCCTTATAATCATATAAATCGTAGAAATTTGTAACATCAATAGCCTATTTATAAATAAGTACACGTGCTTTGCGCGCGACAAGTAGCAAGTAACCGTCTTTACTAAAGTAAAGACTCTAAGGTACGTGCGTGTGCGTGCGTGTTATTATATATATATAAGGCTAATCGAAGCTAGAACGTAGTGAAAGCTGAGGTATTGTTATACCAATAAGAGTTAATAATTAAATAAATAAAGATATGAATAAACAATTAATACAAGATATTATTAAAGCAGGTAATAAAGCTATTGATAGCATACCTGTAAAATATACTGTTGAAACTAAAGTTGAAAATTATCAAGTGTATAATGGAATCTATTATGATGATAATCATATAGAATTTGTTGATGACTATGATGATGAGATAACTTTAGAGTATGATAAAGTTGTTGGAATTAAAGTAAGTGAGTTATAAATTGTAATTCAATGTGTAATTGAAGGTGAGAAAGTTAAAGATAGTGTTGCTGAGACAGTCCCACTTTCTCATCTTCTAAATACTAATACAATTACTAATTCTTACACTACTCGTATTCCTTATAATAATAATATAAATACTAATATTAATGTTATTGTTATAACTTATTCTACTCATAATAGTATTACTATAGTAACTTATATTTCAGCTACTTACGATAATAATAGTATTTATTTTGCTATTCTTACTCTTGCTGATACTACTATAACTGATACTTATACTTATTCTAATGTTTTAAAATTAACTTATTAATGTTATGATTTGGAAACAAAATACAATAGCTATCACTAAGAAAGATATTTTATTTCTTATTAATATAGTGAAGGATGTAAGTTCTATTACTAAAGATAACAATATTAATGAGGTTACTAAATATCTAAGAGTATGTGGTACTCTTGAAGATTATTCTACTGTTGTAGATGATTGTGATATTATTAAACGTGATTTAGTTGATATTTTTAATGCTGATAATATCGATATTAAAATTATAGAAGACGATGAACATAGATTTGTTTAAATATATAATGAAACTATTAATAGTACCAATGATGTTTGTAAGTCTTTTACTTATTACCTATGGTGATATTGATACTATTAATGGAGCTAATATTCTTGGTTTTATACTACTTATTATAAGTAGTATTGTTATTATTATTATTAATAATGAAAATGAAAATGAACAAAATAAATAATAGTACACTTGTATTAGCTGCTTTTCTAGTAATAGTAATTATTACTAATACTGTTAATTTAGTTATTAATAATATTACTCTTAGTAATAAAATAAAAGCTTATAAAGCTTATTATAATGCTTCTGAATCTTTATTTGAAGAGATAGAAGATTATAATGAGAATCTGTTTGATACAGATAAAGCTATTGATTATTATAATGCTAAGAGTAAATTAAATGCTATTAAATAATTATGGGAAGACGTTTTAAAGATTTTGATAGTGAAGGACGTTTTAAAGGTGTATATCTTAGTAAGTATTTAACTGATGAAGAAAAGACTAATGTAAGACGTTTTGCTAAATTAGATTGTGATTTAGATAAATAAGATAATCGTGTTAATTAACATTATAAACAATTTAGTAATTTAAATTATGGATACAAAGAAAGTTATTAGCCAGCTGATGGCAGTTAAGACTAACAATGTAGTCAAGGATTTGGTAGTACGTAACATTAATGTTACTGAGTGTGAAACTTATAATAGAGTTGCTATTACTCTTGATAAACCAGTAAAAGCTATGGTTGCTCAAGAAGATGGTAGTTATGTTGAAGGTGAGAGTAATATCATCTTTGTTGGTAACTATTCTATTGTTGGTGCTCTTAGAGAGAATGAGGATGTAGCCTTTGCTGGTAATCATTTGATTCAGCATCCTAAAGCTCTTAATGTAGTTCTTAGTGGTGCTAAAATTAACATCGTTCAAGAAGCTGTAACTGCTGGACAGGAATATACTAATCCATTTAGTAGTAATGGTGCTCCTACAGTGGTTCAGCATGATAGTTTTTATAATCATGTATTTGATATTCGTCTTAGTGCTTTTGGTCTCAAGATGTTAGACAAATTAGCAGAGAAGATGATGTTTGGTGATATTTGATAATAATTAAAGTAGTAGTGCTAGAAATAGTACTACTACTATTTATTAAATTATAGGAGAACTATATTATGTGTACAAAATACTATTTTGTTAGTAACAGAGTTAAAGAACGTAGAGATGGTTATCTTATGATTAGTACGAGTAAGGGTCTTACTCACGCTAAGAAGATAGCTAAGAAGCGTTTTCAAATGTATGGATATAAAGGTAGAGTTGTTAGTATCTATCCTTTTAGTGTTTCTATTGGTAAAGCTATTGCAATTTAAAATAATAATAGTTAATATAGCCGCCCCGTAGAAAGTATGATAGGTTAAATTCATTATCTTTGCATTATAATTAATATAACAGTTATGATACAAGATAATGAATTTGATTCTAACGCTCAAGATATTGATGCGTTTTGTGCTAGTCATGATATTGATGATTATGACTTATTTGGTGAAATTATGGTTGGTGATAATGCTAGCTATGATGAACTTAGTGATAATATATTATACGAATAAAACATAAGAGAATTATGAAAGAGAAAGAATTAAGTTCTACTGATAAAAGACGTAGAACTACACTTCGTAAAAAGAGTGTTGATGAATTAGTAAATATAGTTCTTCGTAAAGATGATATTGAACGTAAATTACAAAAGTCTATTGATACTTTTAAAAATTTACAAGATGTAAATGAAAAGAGAATTAATGTTCTTAAAGATTCTCTTGATAAAAGTGAAAATATTCAAGTATCTCAAGAAAAGACTATTGCTGCACTTAATGCAACATTAGATATTAAATATAGAAATATTACTATGCTTGAAGATGAAAATAAAGCATTCTCTGGTAGAATTGAAGTGCTTGAAAAGACTATTAGTTCACGTAATAAAGAATTACGTGTAAGCTTTATAATTATTATTGTATTGTTGATGATGTTATCAGCAATAGTAATATTGTAATTGTGATTTTATTTTCCACAAACATTCATAATATGACTTATAAGCGTATAAGTATTCATTATTATTTTTAACGTACTCCAACCACTATTACTTGTGAAAGTAGTAGTGGTTTTATTATTTAATAATTAGAATATGAACGAAAATATTATAAATGGTATTATAATTGATGGTAATACATATAATGTATTACCTGATGGAGTTAAATGTCCTAATTGTGCCGTAAGAGATTATTGTCTTAGAGGCAAATTAGGAAGTGCAGTCACATTTGATTGTGCTAGTGTTCATCTTGAAATTGCAAGCTAGTATGAGTAAAGATAGAGTTAAACTTGATAGTCCTCCAAAGACTATTGTACTTAGTGATGATATACTTGATGATATTTACTCTGATATGCAGGCAGACCAGGCAATTATGCTTGAGCAATCTGGTATTTACGAGTAAATTCAATTTTTATGTATTTTTCTTCGATGTGAGACGTTCAAATATATTATCCGATAAATTATTCGGTAAAATAATTTGCACGTCTCACACGAGAATTTAAAATATTACAAAACTTGATAATAGTAACACAGGAGGAACTGAGACTGAAAGATGCAAGAGCATTAACTCTTATAATGAATAAAATAACAAATCTTTATGGATTTATTCGATTAGATTATTTTATTATAAGTGCTGTTGCTGATATTCTTTATAATAGATTTAAAGATAAGAAACACGATGTTATATTAGATACATTTGTTTCTTATGAAGGAGTTAAGAAACCATTTAAGATACGAATTAATTATGCCAACAAAAAGAGATAATGAAATTAAAGAATTTGCTATTGGTACTAAAATTGAATACAATAGTAAATTATATGAAGTAGTAGAACAAAAGTTTTGTAATGAATGTTCTCTTACACATATTTGTCCTAATAATGATGTTGTTAAACATACCGATTATAGTAATCTTTTAAGTAGAGATGAAAGAATTAAGATTTTTGGTGAATGTTCTCCTATTCAAAGAAAAGACCATAAGTCTATAGTATTTAAAGAGATTCCTATTAATATTTCTAAAGATAAATATTATAAGATTTCTCCTTTATTTAGAGATGATAATCCTAGTAAATTAAAATCTGTAGAATTTGATTTACCTAATGGTTATGTAATCGATAAAGATAACAGTGATTTAGATAAAGGTATTATTAGATTTAAGAGAAAATGGTTAACTCTTGAACAATTATATAATTCAATGAGTGAAAATAATATAAGTAAATATCGTGATAATTGTATGAATTTCTCTCCTAATAAATTATTAGCTATAGCTAAATTTATGGATATTGCTAGATATTTTAATGGTGATTGGAATTATAGCACTAAATGTAATGATATGGGTTATTCTATTGCTTATGACGATTCAACAAAAGAACCATGTTATTTAACTCGTACAGAGAATCCTAATACAGATATTTATTATGGTAATGTTGTATTTAAAAATGAAGCTGATGCTCAATATGTAATAGATAATCCTAATTTTAGGGATATTCTTGATAAAATATTTAAAGTGTAGAATTATGATTATATGTAATACTTGTCTTTATCAATTTGATAAAAGACATTGTGGTCCTCCTGATTTTGGAGAAGTTGTACAATGTAATGGTTATATTCCTAGAAATAATCGTTATAAACATTCTTCAAAACGTAAAGGTTATGTTATTCCATATAACTTTCCTCTTAATACTCGTAGAGGGTTTAAAACTATATATTATCTTATGAAATTAAGTCAGCACGATATGACTACTGTAATTAAAGATATAATTGCTGTTAGACACGCTGGTATTGATTTTATAATTAATATATGTGATAAACTAGAGAAAGAGAATGATTGTATGCTAACGTTCCTTTACGGGGAGGATAGAATGTAATACTTTAAGTTCTGCTAAGTGTAGTAATACGGCTTATGGTGCGAAACCAAGCAGAACTTCTAATATTAATAATTAAAATAATAAAGTTATGGAAGCAAAAGAGTTTAGAAGTAAACTTAAAGAAGCTAAACGTATTCTTGAAAGAGCTAAAGCTGAATATAAAGAAGTTCGTACTAATTTAAGTAATGAAGTATTAGAACCTTATAATCTTCATGTTGGTTCTAAAGTTATTTATAAACGTAAAGAATATAAAGTTCATAATGCTATTATAAATAGTAAGAATTTGGTATATGTTACTATTATTCCTATGGAATTTGAATATTTTGAAGGAGAAGATAGAGAACAAGTACCAATAGAATGTTTAGTATAACAATATTAAAGTATAATAATTATGTGTGATATTAAAGAAGAAACTGTTTCTTATTTTCTTAAAGAAGCAGAAACTGCTCGTAAAGATTATAATAATAGAATTAAGAATTTAACTAATAAGTTCTTTAAAGATAACAATATCCCTCTTAAAGTAGGAGATAGAGTTATGGTTGCTAATGGTAAAGTAGGAACAATTATAAGTCTTTATACTGAAATTTATAAGTATATTCATCATTATGATTATACTCCTATGATAAGAGTTGAACTTGACGAAAATAAATATTCAAAATATGTTGCATCTCTTGTTAATATAAAGAAAATATAATCATCTTATTGATGACGTAATAATAGTATTAATTAATTAAACTTTTTGTAAAATGGCAAAGAAACACGATGAAAAAAAGGATTTAAGAATGGTGTCACGAGTAGCTGAAATCAATGGTAATCATATCATTGTTCCAACTAATGCTGTAATTGGTATTCATACTTGGGGTAGAATTGATTTTCTAGTTCATTATTGTGGTTATGTACTTAATCGTAGCAATAGTGTCAAAGCTTCTAATCTTAAATTTGAAGATGCAGAAGTAAGTGCTAGAGAAGCCAAGAAGATTAAGAAAGAACATAAATTAGCAAATAAAAAAAGATGAATGTAGATTATTCTAAGCTTAAATTTGTATTTAAGCCTAAAGCTTCTACTAAACGTAGAGCACCAACTGTACTTCCTGACAAAAAGCTAACTAAGTTAGTTCCTGGTGTAGTTATTCAAGATGAACAAGGTAATTTTAGTGTTCACATTAAATATTTTGATTATCTTGATAGACTAACTAAAGATACTACAATTAACGATATTGGTAAGAATGGAGTTACACTTCCATTTACTGAAGATTCTTACGATATGAGTAAGTGTGAACGCATATTTACTCGTGTTGGTCAAAGAAATAGACAATATATTAGTCTTATTCTTAATGAAACTGACAGAATATTTAAGAAAGCAGACCCAAATCGTTATGTACCTTTTTGTCATAATTGGATTTGTTCTTGTTGGATTGTTAGAATAGATGGTAAAGTTTATGCTAAGTTCAATAAAATTTTAACTCTAGTTGGACATGATTATAATGTTAAACATTTAATAGATAAGGAGGATATATAATGCACAATGAAGATGAATTGATATTTGCAAAAACTCCTGCTAAAAATAGAGCTAATAAATTTACTTTTACTGAAGACCAAATGAAAGCTTATAATGGACTTATTAAGTTCATTAATGAACCTTATAATCCTAAAGATTTTAAGCGAGCTTTAATTGGTGCTGGTGGAACTGGTAAAACTTTCCTTCTTAAAGCACTTCTTCAAGATTGTAATATACCATTCTCTGAAATAGGACTAAGTGCTCCAAGTCATAAAGCTTGTAGAGTTCTTAGAAATAGCATTAGTGGTACTCATTGTAATGTTAATACTATTCAATCTGATTTTGGTTTTAAACCTAATTATGATATTGAAAAGTTTGATATTAACAATGTCACTTTTGCTTCTTATGGTCGTATAAAGATTGAAGATTATCGTCTATATATAGTAGATGAAAGTTCTATGCTTAATCGTAGTCTTGTTACTTATATCGATAAGATGATGAAAAAGTATAGTATTAAACTTATACTATGTGGTGATGATGCTCAAATTCCTCCTGTAAACGAAAAAGATAGTTATGCTTTTAAAGGTGTTAAATCTTTTAGACTTACACAAATTGTACGTCAAGATGAAGATAATCCTATAAGAGAATTAACTAATCTTCTTCGTAATGATGTTTATAATGGAACTTTTAACTTCTTAAATTACATAGCCAATACTCGTAGTAAATTTGATAATACTATGACTAAAGGATTTGTAGTTTGTAATTCTACTCAATTTCAACAAGAAGTTGTGAAACAATTTAGCGATGAAGCAATTACTCGTAATACAGATTATGTTAAAGTTATATCTTATACTAATAAAGCTGTTTCTACTTGGAATAAATTTATTAGAGAGAATATAATTAAAGACAGTGAAAAATCTGTTATTACAAAGAATGATTTAATTACTTCTTATGTTACTATTGTTGACCAATTTAATGATGAGATTATAAGGAATAGTGAAGATTATATTGTAAAAGAGATAGCTAACTATACTCATCCACAATATGAACTTAAAGGTTTCATGGTTAAATTTCAAGCTGTATTTGGTGGTCAAGTTACTTCTCCATTATTTGTTATAGACCATAGAGATAAATATACTATGTCTATGTATTGTAAGATTGCTGACGATTTAATTCAACAAGCTAAAAATGCTCGTAAGGATATTCGTGCTGCTAAATGGAAAGCTTATTATAAGTTTAAAGAAACTTGTCTTCTTCTTGTTAATATTGGTAGACCAGATGGTTCTATTCTTTATTATAGAGATTTAGATTATGGTTTTGCTATTAGTAGTCATAAATCACAAGGCAGTACTTATAATGTAAGTATGGTAGATGTTATGGATATAGTTTATGATAAATATGGAAGACCGTACACCAATGCTATTGATATTAACAAGCGACTTTATGTTGCTGTTAGTAGAGCTAAAGAAAAAGTATATTTGAGATATGGATATTGATAATAATAGCTTTGTTAGACTAGTTCGAGTTCTTAAACAAAAAGAACAAGATGTAGCTAGAATTAAAGATACTATATCAAATGGTATTCTTGATGAAAATGATTTAAACCTTGGCGATACTGTAAAGTTAACCAAAAAAGATAACAGTCGTACTGTTATTGGTACTCTATTAGATGCTACTATTGTTGTTATTGATGATAATTATCATAAAGGAGTTGTTGTTCGTCCTGATAATGTTTATGAAAGTGTTGAGTTTTCATTAGCCGAATGGGACATCGAAGTGATTCCAAATTCATCAAATGACAGTTTTATTGACTTCTGAGCGATTTGAATAGTTTAGCTGATTAATTAATCACGAAAACTATTTGATACGCTTAAATTGAAAATTAAAATATTAAATAAAATGTGTAATACAAGTAATAGTCCTTCTCTTAAAGAACGTGTACAATATTATATTAATAAAGTAAACGAAATAAAGAAAGATTATCAGAATCGTATGAATGCTCTTAACGACGAAGCATCTGCTGATATTCTTGCTAATTGTCCTATTAAAGTTGGTGATGTTTATCTGACTGATGTCACTGGTGCTTGGGGTGTTAAACATCAATATTATAAAGTTGCTAAACTTGAAGCTAGCGCTGATGGTACCGTTATTGTTTATGGTCATAAGAGGAAATTAGATGGAACTTGGGGTAAACGTGATAATAATTACATGTTTATTGCTTCTGTATATAATGATTATAATACAGGCACTTATGTTAAAGTAGATAATTATGTTGAACCTAGTAAAGATTAATTAATTATGAAAAGAAGTGATAAAATTAAAGCTCGTAAACGTATTGAAAATGGTTGTAACTTTCCTAGTCTTATGACTATTGCTAAATATCCTGGAGGTACTTTTGGATATTATGGTCATCATACTTATTATGGCTTCTAAAGTATGTGAAGGTTGTCCTCTAGGAATGTTTAATACTAAATGTAAATGTCTTAGTGGTGTTGGTAATCCAATGTCAGGTATGATTATTGTTGTGCCTAATGTTGATTATAATGCTTATAAGAATAAAGGAATGACATTTAGTAAATATGTTGAAATAGTAAAAGATACTATCATATCTTCTACGGGGGGTCTAGAACAACTAGACCCCTTTATTGTTCCTCTTATTCGTTGTAAGCTTGATGAACGTTGTCCTATAAATGAAAATATAGTTAGCAAATGTGCATTACATACATTTGCTGATATTAGAGTTAATAATATCAAGAAGATAATGCTTCTTGGTAAAACTGCTACTAGTTTTGGTTTTGATATTACTAAAGGTAAAGATAAATTATATTATATAGCTCCTTTTGTTTATAGTACAAATTACTCTCCTTTTATAAAGTTTATAGATGATAATAAATACGATGAATTTCGTAATCGTCTAGTTAAATGGCTTACTGCTAATAAAGATAATAATTATAATGGAATGGAAATAGTTAATATATTAAATGATTCATAGTTTAGCTGTAGATTTAGAAGTATTTGAAAATATGATTTCATTTACTTTTGTAGATGTTAGAGATTATCTTGATAAATTTGCAGATTGTAAAGGTGCTTTAACTGATAGTTTAACAGTTAAAGAAATCGTTGAAAGACTTGATAGTGTAAAGAGTTGGATATTTTATATTAGTGATACAGATGATTCACAAATGTTACAGTTGATAGACTTCTTTGAAAAGATGCGTCCTATAACTAAAGATGATGGTACTGTTGATAGATATGACTTATTTGGCTATAATAATCAAGCTTATGATGATATGATGACTAGAGCTTTCCTTATGTATTGGAATCGTTTTGATACTAGTAAACAACTTTGTTCATTTCTTAAAGAAGTGAATGATAAACTAATATCTCTACAAGACAATAAAGATGCTTTATGGAATGACCCTTTACTTAATGTTATTCGTAAGTATAGATTATCTTATATAACTGTTGATTTGTTTAAAGTTTATGCTCTTAATTCTGCTGGAGTAAATGTAGATAAAGATACTGGTGAACGTAGAAAATATGGTAAAAGTTTGAAGCAAGTTAGTATTAATCTTAAATGGTACAATCTTCTTGATTTTAAACTACCTCCAATAGATGATGAAGAAGGCGATATATATAGAAGTAGAGATGGCTATAAAGGTATGACTAATGAACAATTAAATCATTTGATTACTGCTGATTTTAATAGGTATCTTCTTCCTAAGTATGTTAAACCTATGCTTCATTATAATAAGAATGATGTATTTCTTGTTTGTGAGATAGCTAGACAAAAACCTGATGAGATTAAACTTAGATATAGTCTTGGTCACGCTTTTAAACTTAATCTTCTATGTAGTGCTAGAAGTAATATTGCTGATAAACTTCTTAATAAGTTCTATTCTGAACGTAGTGGACTTAAAGAAGATGCTTTTAAAAATCTTCGTACTCAACGAACTGCTTTAGCTTTTAAACGTATTATATTTCCTCATATTAAGTTTAAGACTAAACAACTTCAAGATTTACTTGAAGAAATGAAGAAAGTTGTGATATATAGAACTAATAAAGATAGTTTTGTACGTGAAATAGATTTTTATGGCACAACATATACTCTAGCAACTGGTGGTATTCATACTCAAGATAAGCCTGTAGTACTTAAAAGTACTGATAAATATGTTTATGTTCATCACGATTACACATCCTACTATCCAAGTATAATGATTAGTTATGAAGTAGTACCTGAACATCTTAATACTAAGGTGTTTATAAACATGGTAGATTACTTTAAACAGACGCGTGTTAAGTGTAAACATACTAAGGATGAAGACGGTTTTGTAGTTCCTGGTGTACATAATAGTCTAGCAGCTGAAGCATTAAAGATTGTAATCAATGCTATTTATGGTAAATATGGTTATGAAAATTATTGGCTTTATGATAGACTTGCACAAATGAGAGTTACTATTAATGGTCAGCTAATGACAATGACTCTTTGTGAATCTCTTGAACTTGCTGGAATACATGTTGTTAGTGCTAATACAGATGGTATCGTTATAAAACTTCCTTATGATAAAGTTGATGTTTATAATCAAATTTGTAAGGAATGGAATGAGACTAATAGAATGTCTGCTGATGATGAACATTATAAGATGCTTGTTAGTCTTAATGTGAATAATTATTTTGATATTCAAAATAACGATAAACTTGAGTATAAAGGTGCTCTTGACCCAAAGCAGTATATCAAAGACCTTAAAAAAGGTTATGATATGCCTATTGTAGCTACTGCTGTATTTGAGTATTTTGCTCACGGTGTATCTGTTATGGATACTCTTCGTAATCATAAAGATATTCTTGATTTTTGTAAAACTCAAAATGTTGGTAAACAGTTTGAAGTTGTTTATGAAAAAGTAGTAAATGGAAAACGTATTGAAGTTCGTAGTCAACCTCACGTTCGTTTCTATGTATCTACTAGAGGAGTTGTGATTATGAAAGAACATAAACTTACTGGTAAACGTAGTGTTTTAGCTAGTGGAAAACCAGTACAAATTCTTAATTTACTTGATGATAAAGATATTAGTGAGCGTAATATAGATTATGCTTATTATTATGAAGAAGCTTATAAGATTATAAATCCTATTAAGCTTGGAATAAGTCCTAATCAGAAAGGTAATGCAAAGAATAAAACTCTTAGTGGAAAAGTTCTATTAAAAAAGAACTTTGGATTGTATAATAGTTTGTTTGACAATGAAGAAGAACAATGACAGAAGAACAAGTTTATTTAAATGCTGTTGAAGCTTGGAGATTAAATAAAGGAAAAGGTACTTTTATAATACCTGCTCCTTTTGATGCTCTAAGACCTCTGCTTTATATTCTTCCACAACTTTATAATAAGTCTCCTACGACTAATGTTGTTATTGTTGTGAAAGACTTTGCAGATAGAAGTAGTATTGAAAATTATCTAACTACTTTGAACAATGAAGTATGGAATAATTCTTTTCGCAATCTAATATGTAATGGAAATCTTAAGATTTTAACTAGTCAATATGTTGCTGAACATATTAACGAATATAGTCCTTTATTGACTATAGTTTATAATCCTGATATATTTCATTTTGCATATATGGGTATGATAGAAAAGTCTAAGTTTAATCTAGTTATTCTTACTAGAAAACTAGATAATAAAACTATGGATGATTTCTATACTGTTGCTCCTAGTGTTGGTAATTTTAGTCAAAATGTTATTGATGAAGTTAGGTCTAACCGCCCCGTAAAAGAGTATTTGGTTGGATTAACTATAGAACCTGATAGTGAGTTAGATAAAGAAATGAACTATTATAATAGGGAAATTTCTACTGCTCTAGCTATATTTGGTGACTTTGATAATATCAAGTATGCTAGATTGGGAAATAGTGCTACTAATTGTTCTAGTATGATGGTATGTGATGCTATAGCTCGTACTAATGGTTGGGATAATCATCTAGATATGTCTTCAGAATTTAATAGAGACATAGATAGACTTTATAGTCCTGCTGCTATTAAAGAACGTGCTGATAGTATTTATAATATTGTTAGAGAACGTAGTACTAAACTTGCTAGTTCTAAAGATAAACTTAACAATATCTTAGAAATAGTCAATAGCAATTTAGACAAGAATATACTCATTATAAACAAGTATGGTGAATTTGCTAATCTTGTTACTGATTATCTTAATGATAAAGCTGGTAAAAGGATTTGTGCTAATTGCCACGATAAAGTAGATAATGTTCCTGCTGTAGATGATTATGGAAATCCTATTCTTATAAAGAGTGGTCCAAAGAAAGGTCAACCTAGACTTCTAGGTGTTATTGCTCAAAAGAAACTTGCACAAAAACTTATGAATACTCATAAGATAAATGTAATTTCTTGTGGTGCTTCGCCTGATAAGTCTTTAGATGTTGATATTGATTTGGTTATAATCACTTCTCCGTTATGCGATGCCGTTGAGAGCTATTTCTATAGGCTCTCTAAGGTTCATTTTGCCAATGAGGTATTATTATACACCTTATTCTATAAAGGCACGTTAGAGGAGAAAAAATTAGAAGATAGGGCTACTCCAATCAATCATACAATTATTAACGATTTTGATAGAAATGTTAAAGTTGATAATAATAATGATTATTGTATTGTTGATTAAGAAAAAGTTCTTATCTTTGCAGCAGAAATCAAAAATGAATTAATAAGCTCTTTGAAATAATGAATGATACTAAAGATGAAAATGGTAGCAGTCGTAGTTTGACTGTTAGACAAAATGACTTTAACGCTGGAGTTCATATACTAAATCTTCTTGATGAAAAACAACTTGCTAGTGCAGAAGTATTTCTAAAGAAGATTATAGCCACAGAAAAAGGTGGTGTTAAAAGTGTGAATGAAGGTCTTGCTGTTCTTATGAGAGCACAAGATTTAAGATTACCTTTTAGTACTTGTATAGAACATATCCATGTAATTAATGGTAAAACTGGTGTTGATGTTCATATCGTCAAGGCGTTGTTGTCAAGGGCAGGTATAGTCTGGAAAACTACTAAAGATTATGTACCTCAGTATAAGTATACTGATGGCAATAATGTTTATGATGAAACACTACTTCCACAGTATTGTATTAAATGTCGTACCAAAGCAGAAGCTGAAAGTAAAACAGATGATGAATTTATTGGTGTTTATCCTCTTAAATATTATAAGGATTTAAAAGGTAGAATATACAATGAATTTCAACTCAATGAAAAATGTATTAAGTGCATTAATCTACCACAAGCTATGAAAATAGCTCAAGAAGGTAAGTTTCCTGTTATTAGAACTCAGGCTACTCCTACAGATTATGTTACTGAATATGAGTTTACTAGATTTAAGAGAATATATGGCAAAATAGTTGAAACTCATGCTACTGGTCATTTCTCTTATACAGAAGCTAATACGGCTGACTTATTTACTAAAGATACTTTTAAGAAATATACTCGTATTATGATTGGACATCGTGCTTTTATGTATGGTGCTCGTGATATAGCTAGTGATATTCTTATGGGTGTTATGTCAGACGATGAATTATCCGAAGTCTTTGCCAATTCAGTTCCTGATGATGAAGACTTTGTAAACGTTGAAGAAATTTCTAATGATGAAGTTTCTCCAGAATAAGGAACAAATTAGAGTTTAAATAGTATTATACTATATAATTATTTTATTAACAATTTAAATATTTAAAATTATGAAGATTAACGGTTTATCATTCGGTATTTCAGCAGTTGCAAGTGGTGTTAAGAGTAGTGTAGTTAATGCTGACCCTCAGCTTATTGTTGCTACTACTAAGGGTGGTTTTGCTATCACAGGTTCTGTATCTAAGGCTCTTGGTTTGCAGCCTGGTGATAATATTATGTTTGCTAATAACATTGCTGATGTTGAAGCTATTGTAATGGCTAAGGAGAATGAAGATGTTCTCAATTATGCTAAGGAGAATGGTTTTGACCTTGATACTGCTGAGGGTGTAGAAGCTTGTATTAAGTCTCTTACTGTTTGGTATATTGCTAAGGGTGTTCCTATGTTTAAGAAGGATGGTACAGAAGCTACTGTATCTGTTCGTCTTACTAAGGAGGAGAAGAAGAAGCTCTATGATGAGAACATTGATTCTATCATTGCTGCTAATCGTGCTCAGCTTATTGCTGCTTATAATCTTAATGAGGATGCTACAGATGATGAGATTAAGGAGCATTATACTGTAGATGAGATGCAGAATCCACAGACTCAGGCATTTAGTGGTTGTAAGCTTGCTGCTAATGGTAATGCAGTTGGTACTGGTTTGAAGCTTAGTTTCTCTGATACAAATAACTGGGAGCAGCTTAAAGCTGATATGGAGGATAAGACTGCTTTGAAGCGTGTATTCTCTGTTGATGTTAAGGCTGGTGAGACAGGTAAGTTCAACGATGGTCATAAGATTGTTGATGTTATCTATTATCCTCTTGGTGAGTACACTGATGAGAAGCCTAGTCGTGTAGCTGCTAATAAGGATGCTGAGGCTGCTGAGTAATTAGTTCATTCATTAGATATTCATTCAGCTATTTTATAGGGAACTGAGAAAATCAGTTCCCTTTTTTAATCAAATAATATAATCATTTAAAACTTAATTAAGTTATGACAGATGTAACAAAGGAAGCAGTAGCAGTTGCAAATGGTACTGCAAAGAAGAATCGTAGAGGTATTAGTAATAACACAGTAGCTGCTGCTCGTCTTAAATTTCACGAAAAAGATGCTAGTCCAGCTAATGGTTTGTTTATGGCTCATCTTGATTCTGTAAGTGTAGAGTGGTCTCAGAATGCAGAAGGTAATTCTTTTGCTGGTCTTAAGATGCCTCGTCTTGTAGTAACTTTCGCTAGTAATCACGATAATGTTAAGGAGCGTCGTTATGTTACTAAGACTTTCTTCCCAGTAGAGAGTAATGTTGATACTATTCCTGGAGGTAAGAATGCTTGGCAAGTAGATGCTGTTCTTAATTGGACAAAACATCTTCTTGATGTATTCTATCTTAAAGGTCGTGAACTTACTGTTGAAGAGGAAGATGCTCTTACTCTTACATTTGAAGATTACACTGAAGATGAGAATGGTAATTTGGAGTATAATGCAGTAGATGCACAAGATGTTCTCAATGGTTATCGTCACATCTTTGATAATGTTGCTGCTATGCTCAATGGTCAATTCAATCTTGCTGATGGTGCTACTCCTAAGCCTTGCTTTAAGGATGCTAATGGTAAGCCTATTCCTTGTTGGATTAAGTTGCTTCGTGCTACTCGTAATCGTAAGGGTGATTGGGTAGATGTTGACCGTAGTAAAGATTTGCAGTTTACTTCATTTGTTGGTTCTGGTGCTATTGAGCTTGTTAAGATGAAGGAAGGAAAGATTCTTCCTCCAGTTATTCTTTCTATCGATAAGGTTAGAGAGAGTATTACTCCTAAGCAGACTAATAAGACTCCTACTGTTGGTGTTCCTGGTATTCCTGGTATGCCTGGTGGAACTGTAGTACCTCCAATGGGTGGTGAATTTGCTGCTGGTGCTCCTGCTGCTGGTGGAGCATTTGACCCAACAGCAACGGATGATTTACCTTTCTAAATAAAGGTATTTCCGCCTATTTATTCTCAACTAAGGTTTAATGTTCTAAGGGGTAACAATGGTAATAATGCTATTGTTACCCCAATTTGTTTGTAACTATGAAACGTAATGCTAACACAAGTAAACTTACGAAAGCTTTTATAGAATCTAGAGTAAGTCAAGAAGAAATTGTAAGTAAATACTTAGATATACCATTAGAAGTAGTTAGAGATTGTGTTGAACATAATCATCTTATTACTTCTGTTTTTCGTGATGATGATACTGATGGTAGTATGGGTATTGCATACAACGCTAAAGGAAGACTTAAAGTTCGTGATTTTGGTGGTGCTGGTTTCTTTGATGATGTATATGGTGTAGTAGCTTACGTACTAAGTATTGTATATGAAAGACCTATTAGTACAAATAATAAACAAGATTTTTATTTTGTACTAAGTCATATTTATAGAACATTTTCGTATGAAATTGATAATCATATTAATGATTACGATGTAGATGAATCTATAAAGAATGCTCTCGTTAAAGCTCGTAACAAAAAGGCTATTATTGAAATTGTTCCTCGTAGTTGGAATCGTCAAGATAAAGCTATATGGGCTAAGTTAAATGTAGATTTGAATTATCTTAATACTCATTTTGTTATTCCAGTTGAACAATATTATATTGATAGAGTAACTAACCCTACTCCTAAATATAAAGATGCTAAACAAGACCCTTGTTATGCTTATATGCTTGGTCGAAATAAAGCTGGAGTATATCTTATTAAACTATATTTTCCATTACGTGATAGAACTAAGGAATTAAAATTTGTAACAAATTGTAATGTACTTGAAGGACTTCCTAATCTTGAAAGAGAAGATTATGATTATATTATAATAACTAAATCTAGTAAAGATAGATTAAGTTTAGGTAGTCATTTAAGCAAACATACCTTCTACGGGGCGGATGGAAAAACTCTACGTATTGGAGTTATTAATCTTCCTAGTGAAAATTATAGACTTAAAGCTAATGAATATAGTTGGCTTAAAAAAAGACTTAATAATAAAGGTATGATTGTCAGTCTTCTAGATTTTGATAGGACTGGACGTGATGGTGCTGATTATCTTTTGGAAACTTATGGTATTCCTTATCTTTTTATTACTCGTGGAGAATTTGGACTTGAGAATTATGAGTGTAAAGATTTTGCTGATTTACACGATAAATTCAATAATGATGAAATAGATACTTTTATTAAAGAAACTATTAGATATGTTGAAATCCGATACAGAAAAGATGAGAGTGATACCGATGCCTATTTCAAAAGATTATCAGACTGTGATTTGCCATACTGAGAAAGTTGGTGATAGAATTAAATCACAAACTCGTATTCTTATGACTTGGATTGATGATAAAGAAGAAGCTTTACTTGATAAAGGTAAAGCTATTTCTATATCTAGAGGTGGTATTACTTTTGACCTGGATAAAGATAATATATTTTCGTATGGTGAAGTAGATTTTCATGAAGATAGTGAAGATTATGAAGCTTTAAATGAACTAATACCTTTTAATGATATTGTTCATATTCCTCTTAACTATAATTATGATACTCATACTTGTAAAACTCCTACAAAAATGTATCAAACTAGAGAAACAAATGATATTGGTGCTATGGCTCAATATGCTCACGGTCGTCTAGGTAAACCAAATAAAGTTGTTATATTTAGATTAATAGCAAAACAATGGTAAGATTTCCAAAAGCTTATATTATGAATATAGATGAACAAGTTAAAGCTATGGCAATCAAAGATGTTAGTACTTGTGGTGCTGACGAATTTGTTACTAAAGCTTGTGTTCGTCTTGATTGTTCTCGTATTGTTAATGATATGAGAATGATGCAAACTATTGGTACTCCTTATCAATATGAAGTTGGTCGTACTTTATATGGAATCGATTATGCTCTTGAACAAGGCTGGATTGATGAAAATAAAAGAGACGAATATATTTCTAAACTTGTAGCTTTGCATAAACGTAATCTTAAATATGAAGGAGATAATCCTCCTATCATATATGATAAGAAGAAAGGTGTGAAGAAAACTACTCGTACTACTAGAAAGAAAGCTAAAGAAGGAACTCTTGAAGGTTTTGAAAAACCTAAGAAAGAAAAAGCTCCTACTGCTGCTCAATTAAATGCTCAAGCTAGAGCTAAACTTATTAGTAAATTAAAGATTAAATTATGATACTATTTAAAAGAAATGCTAAAGGTGACCCTATTTCGTGGAGTATTCACGAATGGGGTCAAAATAATGAATATATAGTTCATTATGGTGCTGTAGGAGGACATAAGCATAGCGAAATAATTAAAGCTAAACTTAGTAGAGGTAATGAAATAGAATCTCGAATTAAGGCTAAACGCAAAGAAGGATATAAAGAAGTTTCTGAACTTAAAGATAATGCTCCTTTAAAAATAGACAGAGACTGTGTTCTTCTCAGTTTTCTTAATACTTATCTTCCAAAGAATAATACTACTGATGATGGTTTCACTCTTCCAATGCTTGCAAAAGTACTTAAAGATAATAAACCATTTGATAAACGAAGGTATTTAGGTCAGTATAAGATTAATGGAGTTAGATGTATTATTGGAGCTGTTAAAGTAGATGATTTATTTAATCCTATTAGACTTACTTATCGTTCTAGAGAAGGAACTGATTGGACTCCTAAACTTTCTTGGATGGATGAAGTTATAAAACCAGAACTAGAAGATGATTTACTTGATGCTATGCTTGAAGAAGGAGCTTGTCTTGATGGTGAGCTTTATCTTCCTGGTTATAAAGTAAATGATATTAATAGTTTTGTTAAGAATGAAAAGCTTCCTCAACATTATCAACTTCAGTATTGGTGTTATGATATAGCTATTGATAATATGTCTTATGAAGCTAGACGTAAGTTTAGAACTGAGAATATAGATAGAATATGTTATACATTTGATACTTATGACCAACATCTTAATAATAAAAGTAAACTTATATTATTGCCAGATGTAGTTATTAGTGATATTGATGATGCTACAAGATTTAGAGATAAGTTTATAGGTCTCGGTTTTGAAGGTCTTATTATTCGTGATGTTAATTCTGCTTATCAATTTGGTGCTCGTAATTTAGCTATGCTTAAATATAAGCGAGTTGATGATGCTAAGTTTAAAATCGTTGATGTTGTTCCTGAAGGAATTAGAACTACACTTTGTAAACTTGTTCTTAGAAATGACATCAATGATGAACTGTTTGAATGTACTCTTAATTTTGACCATTCAAGACAAGAGTATATTCTAAAAAATAAAGAAAAATTTATTGGTAAATACGCCTTTGTAGAATATAGAGAACGTTCTGGAGTTAAGAGTGTTCCTTTTCATGCAAAGGCTGTAGATATAACAGATTAGTAATATGAATTTAAATGCTTATGATAATGTAAAAGAAGAATTAGATAAACACAAGACTTGGTATTCACCAAAGTTTAGAAGACTATGTAGTAGAGAAATAAAGTTTAGAATGTTTTATAAGTTCGTTAAACGATGGAACGAAACATATAAAAGAAATGATTATTTTCTAGCTATTAGTATGAATAATACTGATGGTAAATTTGGTATACCTAATAAAGATAATTATGGTAGATTAAAAGTTTCTGTTCCTAAAGAAGTTATTGAAGATTCTATTCTTAATTCTATTACTGTAGATACTAATGTTGAAGTTAAACTTGTTGATGCTCAACCTGATGGTGAAGTGTATCAGTTGAACATATAACATTAAATTGCTAGAGCCGCCCCGTAGAAGATGTGGTTGATTGCCACTTTATTTTCAACGTGAGCGGCTTTACTATGCTCGCTTATTAGTTATTCATATAACTAAATTCAATTCGTTAGAAACAAAATTAAAATATTAAATAACTTAATAGTATGACTAATGAAGATTACAATAGTGGTTGGTTTGGTTGTTTAGTGCTTATTGCACCTTATATAATAATAGGAGTTTTAATGCTTCTTTATTATGCTATTCGCAATCGTGTAATTTAGAATAATATATATTATTGTAAAACATTAAAAGTAAAATTATGGCTAAAAGTAAAGTAGGTGCTGAACCTAAGAAAAGAGTTAAACATACGTTTACTAAAGATGCCGGCATTCACGAAGGTATTCATCGTGATGAACCTGGTTGGTATGATAGTAATTATCATTGTTATTGTTTTGGTTATGGTTATTTCTTTCATAGAGGAAAAAGTCTAGGTGAAAAACTTACTCCTAATTATATTAGAGATAATTGGGATAAGGAAATGTGGTGTAATGGACTTAAAGATACTTGTATGGCAGTTATTGACCGTAAAAGGAAGATTGCTATAATTAGACAAACTAATGAATATTATTGGGAAATAGAAAAAGGACTTCCAGAAGGTTACACTATTTATAAAACAGATGAAGCTATTCCTATTTATAATATAACTGAACCAAAGAACAGAAAGATACTTATTAATATGTATATGAAATTTCTTATTATTAGGTATCTTAATACATTTAGAGATGAATTTAAAGTTCTTAATACTGTAAGTAAACAAATTGGTACTTATAGGTATACTGCTATCGGTAGAGATGATTTACTTAAAGAAATTAATAAACTTGTAGCTAAATATAAATTTATTCCTAAATGTAAACCATTATATGATAAACCTTACTATCACGATTATGGTAAAATTCCTTTTCCTTCTATTAATACAATTCTTAATGATAGTGTATTTAATGATGAAGAAAAACTTAAAATTAATAAATGTAGATTCTATACAAAGTTTTGTCTTCATAAAGGTACTAGTTGGAAAGAACTTAATGAGAAATGGTCTGATAAATATATTGCAGAAGTAGAAGCTAAAGATAAAGTTGAAGAAGAAGCTTTTGAAGCTAAAATTAAGAAATTTCAAAAACAAGCAGAACTAAATCGTAAAAATGCTGAAGATGTAAAATGTAATACTGTTTCTGATTGGAGAAATGGTAATAGAAATAAAGTTGTAAAATGGATTGATTATTATGCAGACCATAGTACTAGGACTATTAAACAAGTAGAACATACTGAATATAGTGATAATTTTCCTAATACTCAACTTAGACTTAAACCAGGTAAACCTAATTGGGTTGAAACTAGTCGTGGTGCTATAGTTCCTCTTGAAACTGCTATTAATGTATTTAATCAACTTTATACTGATTATATTCTTAGTGGTAAAACTGAATTTACATTTAATTATAATCAGTTTAGAATAGGTTCATTTTGTGTTTCAAGATGTATGTATATAGATAAATTTGCTGATAATTTAAATATTGGTAAGTTAGGTAAAAAAGAATGGGTTTTTAATATAGGTTGTCATCGTTTATGGTTTGATGATATTAAAGATTTTGCTAGATATTATAATTTGCAAGATAAACTTAGTTTTCCTCTTGATAGAACTACTAAAGAATGTATGGAAAATCATTTAATTCATTTGCATAGTGGAAAAACTATTGAAGCTGTGGGAATGACAGATATTTAACTTAATAAAATAATTATGATAGTAGAATGGAAAGAAGTAGATGTTGGTGGATATGAAGCTGCGTCTGATATGTATGGAGATAAATGTTCTATGAATGATTTTACTGATACTTATACTGGAGAAGTAATTGATGTTAGACACGAACAACCAGGATTCTTTAGTAAAGGTAGAACCATTTATATTGTTCGTTTAATTAGTAACAATTCTATTAAAGAAGTTGAAGCTACAAAATGTAAAGTAAAATATAAATAATAATAAATATGCCAGTAATTAATGTTAATAAATTAGCAGAATCAATATTAATGTTTACTTTGCTTCCTTCTATTAATATAATAGATAAAGCAGATAACTTTGTTGTTGATAAAAATGGTGCAAAACCAATATTAGTTCACGAAGGTGATAATGAATATGCTGTAATGTGGGTTGATGATGAATTTTGTACTATTAAAGATTTTGAAGCTGACACTCCAGAAAAAGCTATTAAAATAGCTTTTAATTGGTGTGTAGAAAATAGACTTATAAGTATTAATTAATTAATTAGTTATGACAGAAAGTGATTTAAATTATTGGAAAGCTGCTCTTAGTGGAGTAGTTCCAAAAGCTCTTGTAACTCCTGAAGTTGTTGGATTACGTGACCAGCAAAATAAGATGCTTAATCTTATGGCTAAAAAGAATGCTGATTATGGTAATGCTTTCAATAAAGGTTGTGATAAACTAGGTTATAAATATGGTCTAGCTAGAATATACGATAAAGCTAATCGTTTGATTCATCTTATTGAAGATGATTTTCAAGGTTACAGTAATCCTAATGTTAGAGATGAAACTATGTCTGATACTATTCAAGATTTAGGTAATTATTGTAATATGTTATTAGCTTGGCAAGCTAGTGATTGTGGATTTGAACCTACCATACCTCTTACGGGGGGTGTAGAGAAATCTTTCATTGATATTTCTAATCTTGTTGCAACAGATAAGCTTATTCTTATTGAAGAAACTAGTAAGAGAATTGTAACTAATGAAATTATAGCTGCTTACGGTTTTGAAAATCTTTGTAAAGACAAAGACGGATACGTATATAATTTATCTTCTGATAATAAAGAAATTCCTGTTACTAGTGAACATAAAGAAAATGTAATCGCTATGACTTCTGAAGATTATGAGAATGGAAAAGATTTTGTTAAACATAAAAAGTAAATAATATGATTAAAGTTGTAGAACCTAGTGTTGAATTTTGGAAACAAGATGGTTATTCTCTTGCTGCTATTTGGAAACATATAGCTAGATGTGCTCGTGTTTGTTACCAATCAACTCCAAAAGATAATGGAGAAGATGATTATAGTTTTTTAGTTAGAACATTATTTCGTGGTGTTGAACCAGAAGATATAAATACTAAAGATTTAGTAAAATATCATCTTAGTGTATGTGAACACGCAACAGTTCATCTTAAATATCCTCTATTTATGCCTAGAGCTGCTGCTCAAGCTACTAGATTTATTCACAATCAATATAGTAGAACTAGAGAACATGAAGGTTATATTTATGTAACTACTAATATGAGAGTTCTTATCGAACATCATTGGATGGAGGAACTTGAATTTATAGATAATACACCTAATTGTCCTTATTATATATCAAGAAGCACTGTTTGTTTTATAACAGATATTGGTGCTAGTCGTGAACTTAATCGTCATAGAGTTAATAGTATTAGTGAAGAAAGTACTAGATATTGCGCTTACGATAAAGGTAAATTTGGTAATGGAATAACTGTTGCTAAACTTCCTTGGATTCCAGATGTTGACCCTGAAGATGAAGGTCACGATTATACTGAAGGTTTCTTTAATGATAATGAAATATTCAATGATGAATGTATTGAAGAACAATATACAGATAATTGGAATGCTATAGATTGGTTCTTTTATGGTCTTCAAATTTGTGATTTAGTTTATCGTAAAACTCGTGAACTTGGTTGGACTGCACAACAAGCTAGAGAAATTCTTCCTCTTAATACTAAAACTCAAGTAGTTCATACTGCTTTTGATGATGATTGGAACCATTATATCGATTTACGTTCTAATGGTGTTAGTGGAGCTCCTCATCCTATGGCTAAAGAGCTTGCTGATAAAGTTGACATTTTAATTAACGCTACGACATGTGGATAAGTATTTTAAATTATAATATGGGACAAATTGAAGTTGCTGATGTAACTGAAGATTTCGCAGAAAACGAAACTGCTGCTGATGATAATGAAAAAGCTGTAGATTGGCTTGAATCAAACGGTTATTGTTCTGCTGAAACTACATTTATGTTAACTGATGAATGTCCTTTGTGTGTAGTAAATAATGTAGAAACTCATTTAAACTTATAAGATTATGGAAAAGACAATTAAAGAAATTAAAGAAAACGCAAAGACTTTAGAGAATGCTATTCTCAAACTTATTAGTGATTTTGAAGTAGCTAATCCTGAAGTTGATGCTCGTGTTACTGTAAGTCGTAATTATTCTACTATTGGTGAAGATGGTAAATTTACCCATAGAGCAGATGTAGATTTAGCTATTAAGTAATATGGCAAAGTGTTTTATTGGACTTCATAAATATGAAGTTATTAAAGAAGTAGAAGTTAAAGATGTTGATACAGATACCGTTGTCGGTATCAACATTGTTTCTCGTTGTACAAATTGTGGAAAGATTAATTCTACATTTGTAAGTAGTGATAGTAGATTTCTCGAAGGAGATTATGTTTATGTAACTAATAATAAAAAATAATATGGCAAAAAGTATTTTTGATATTGATAGAGAATTGTATGCTCTTTATGATGAGATTGAAGAAGCAGGTGGAGAAATAACTCCAGAAATAGAAGAAAAGCTTGAAATTAATGGTCAAGAAATGACTAATAAAGTTAAGAATATAACTAACTTTATTAATAATTTGAATGCTGATATTCTTGCTATTAAGTCTGAAACTGATAGACTTGCTAAACTCAAGAAATCTAAAGAGAATACAATTAAAGGTCTTACTAATCTTGTTTTATTTGCTATTAAGAAATATGGTACAGAAGATAAGAGTGGTAAGAAGTGGATTGATTGGGGTACTGGTAAAGTAACTATTCGTAAAAGTGAAACTATTGAAGTTAATAGTAAGAAACTTGAAGCTATTAACGATATGCTTAAAGTAACTTTTGCTAATGGTATATATACAGGTACTCTTAATCAAAATTCTTCTGTAGATGAACAAGCATTACTTGATGCTATTGTTAATACAGCTAAAGATTCTGGCAATTACGAATGTAGTGAAATTGAAATAGAAGACCTTGATGATGTTAATATTGAGGTTACTGTTCCAGTTAAACTTACAGACCTTCTCAAGGGTGATGGTTATCAGCTTATGACTAATATTGGAGCTGTTAATCGTGATGGCTGGAAATTTAAACCTAGTGTTGATAAGAAACTTATGAAAGTTAAAATCAAAGATGATGGTTGTGTTTCCAATATTGCTGAAGTTGTTGAAAACGATAACTTAACTATTAAATAATATGAGAGCTTCAGAACTAATTAAAAAACTTAATAGTCTTCAAGAAACTAATGGAGATTGTCAAGTTATGATTGATGATTTATATGCAACTAGCGTAGATTATGATTCTACGCTAGGTTGTATAAATATAAAGTCTTATTAAAATAAATAGTAATATTATGCACAATGTATATTTAATTAAAACAGATATTAAAGTAAAAGCTAATACATTTCTTAATATCAATATTTTAGCAGAAGATTTATCTGATGCTACAAGTAGTGCTTCATATCTTAAATATAATGGAGAAGAACTAAAGAAACACATAGTTAGTGTAGAAGTTCTTGTTTCAAATGTATTACGTGATACATGGAATATTAAGGATTTAAATCCTGAATATAAATCAGAAGAAGAAAATTCAAATGAATAATTAATATTATGAGTAAAGTAATTATTTGTCAAGGTATTCAAGGCTCAGGTAAATCTACCTGGGCTTTAGATTATGTTACTAAAGAACCAACTAAACGAGTTAGAGTTAATCGTGATTCTATTCGTAAAATGTTTGGTAAATATTGGGTTCTCGAAAGAGAAGAATTATGTAATGAACTTGAGGATAAAGCTATTGCTTGTGCAATAGCTAAAGGATTTGAGGTTGTAATTGATGATATGAACCTTAATCCTAAAACTCTTGAACATGTAAAAGAATTACTTCTTAATGTTGATAGTAAAACTAATATTACATATAAATTATTTAATACTCCTCTTGCTGAGTGTATTATTAGAGTAGCGAAAAGAAATGCTTCTCTTCCTGAAGATGAACAAGTTCCTATTTCTGCTGTTCTAAAAACATTTAATAGATATAAAGAAGAATACGGTTTAACTGTTGAATAATGAGAATTAGTGAAGTAATAGAAAAGTTAAATAATGCTTTAAATGAATATGGTAATATACCTGTTATTATGTTGATTTCTGAAATAGCTAGTGAAATAGATATAGAAGATATTCAAGCTGATGAAGAATCTGTAGCTTTATGTAATTTTTAAAATATAATGTTTAACAATTTAATAACGCTGAGTTATGAGTAAATTTAATCGTGGTGGTCTTCCTTGGGCTATTGGTAAAGATGTATCTGATTGTGCAACTGCACAAGATGTAATGAAGAAAGCAGGTCTTGATTGGTCTGTTCAAAAGTGTGAACTTGTAGGTAAAATGCCTTTTAGAATAGGTAGCAATAATGATTTAGGTGAAGATGCTTTTGTGCACGATGGTAATATTTACCGTGAGTGTGCTAATGCTTATGCTACATATCGTACAGACTGCAATTATCCTTTAGGTATAGTTAAAGATAAATATGAAGTTGTTCAAAATATGGATGCTTTTAATTTCTTTAATAATGCTATTGGTGAAGGTAAAGCAATTTGGGATAAAGCAGCTTGTCTTAATATGGGAGAGAAAGTATATGTTAGTGCTAAACTTCCAGTACAAACTTCTGTAAGTAAAGACGATGTTATAGATAACTATCTTGTGTTTAGTAATGGACACGATGGTGGCTCATCTGTAGATATTATGATTACTCCTGTTCGTGTTATTTGTACTAATATGCTTAATGGTGCTTTAGATAAAGCTTCTTGTCATATTAGACTTAGACATACTAAGTCTGTAAAAGAGAAGCTTGAACTCGGTGCACAAGTACTTAAAGTTGCTTGTTCTCATGCTTTAGATGCTCAAGAACTTTATCGTCATCTTACTACTATTAAGATGAGTGATGAAGAAGTTTATAAGTATCTTTGTGAATTACAACTTACTCCTGCTGAAATTGAACGAATTAATCAGTATGACCCTAATAGAGGTTATGCTCGACTTGTTGCTCGTGATTATAGACTTCTTGAAGCTGTTGAAATATCTTCTCGTAAAGCTAATCAACTTTATAATATGATGGATTATTATAATGATGGTATTGGTCAGAAAGATATTTGTGGTACAGCTTGGGGAGCATATAATGCTGTAACTGGTTTCTATTGTAACGTTGCTAATCTTGAAGGTGAGAAACGTATGAATAGTCTAGTATGGGGTAGTGCAAATAATAATATGAATAAAGCACTTAATTCTGTTATGGCTTATGCAAGTTAACTTTGGTAGAAAAGAAAATGAATTTAAAGTACCTCATTACAAAGTTGGTGATGAGGTACTAGCTTTTAGTTATATTAGTGGTAAATTCTTTGTTGGTACAATTAGCGCAGTTACTAGTTATGCTGATAATACTCAAAGTGTTGTAAATTACACTATTATGATTGATGAAACTAAAGGTGTTCCTAATGTTCCTGAAGAATTAGTATTTGATAATAAAGAAGATGCTAAAGAATGGGTAACTTCACTAGGAATGATGCTATATAACTTTTAATACATCCTTTATGGGGAGGATAGAGCAACTACTAATGCTAGAATACTAGAAGTAGCTAAAGCCTCCCCGTAGAAGATGTTAGTGATTGAGTTTTATTAAAACTAGTAAAACTTTTTGTTATACTAGCAATAATACATATCTTTGCATTGTTTCATAGAGATACTATTATAAAAGATAATAATCAAAATAATTAAATTATGAGTCAATTAAGTAATCGTATTGCAGATGCAATGATTAATTATGCAAATGCTTTTAAAGAAACTCCAGAGAACAGAGTATTAGCAGAAAAAGAACTTAAAGAAGCTCTTCGTAAAGCTATTGATTTTGTTCCAGTTAAAATTTGGCTTGAAAGTGAAGCTGCTAAACTTCCTGGATATGCTCATTTTATGTCTGAAGGTTCTGATGGTAATGGTCACGCTACAGATGCTGGTTGTGATATTATTTGTACTTCTATTGAATTTAAATTAGATGGAAGAATTGTATGTCATACAGGTATTCATGTAGCTACTGAATATCGTGATGAAATTAGTATTGTTCCAAATAGTAGATTTACAAAGACTGAACTTATTCATCAAAATACTCCTAGTACTATCGATGAATCTTATAGAGGAGAAATACTTATTGTATTCCGTAAACTTAAACCAGATGCTATCGGTGTACCAAACGTTGGTGATGTTATCGGACAAATGAAAGTTCCTCACGATAGACAAATCTGTTGGAATAAAGTTGAAAAACTTGAAGATTTGGGAACAACAGATAGAGGAGATAAAGGTTTTGGTAAAGGTTCTAGTAAATAATTAATTAATAATTTAAATAATAAAGAATATGAAAAAGTGGGTATCAGAAATGATTAAGCAGCATGCTAATACTGCTATTGAAGTTAATAATGTAGCTAAGTTTATTGAAAATGCTAAGAATAGTGATAAAGTTAGTAAAGTAAGTTTTGCTAATCTTGCTTTGCTTCTTAGAGATTTGAAGAATACTGCAAAGACTTATGAGACTATTCTTAACAATGAAGGAGTTCATTTTACTCCTGATGGTTCTTATTATGAAAAAGTAGCTGAGATACATGAAAAGAAAAATCCTGATAATAACGACTAAGAATTGTCTTGGTTGTTCTATAGCAATAAATAATACTCAAACTGTTATTGCTAAATCATCTAAAGAAATAGCTCTTGAAATTAAAGATTTTACAGAGCTTCCTAAAAGATTAATTCATAAGTATAAAGCTTATGATTATCCTACTACAATATTTCTTGAAGATGATGAAGTAACTTTCAAGTTTATTGGTAGTACACATGTAAATTGTATTCAAAGATACATAGATTTGTATTTGAAATAGTTGATAATTATTCATAGTTTTTAAATTAAAATTCTTGCTCCTAGTGCTTGTGAAAGTACTAGGAGTTTTTATATAGAAAATCAAATGAACGAAAATTATAATAAACATAGACAAAATATTATTATTGTATTAAGTGTTATAACAGCTATTCTTGTAGCGTGTTCACATAATAGTGGAAAGAATGCTCCTAAAGCAAGACTTGTAGATACAACAGATTCCTGTGGAATTAATGATGCTTATTACGAGATACAAGATGTTGATACTACCAATGATGGTTATGATACAGATAGTGTTATTTATCTTGATGCAAATGGTAATATAATTAAAGCTCCTCTTGAATGAGTTGAGCTATATGGCACATCCAATAGTTTGAAATCCTCTATATGAGGGTGATTTTCATCTCCTGAATAATTGTTCAGCCGTAATATCAAAGTTCATTAGAAGCAAAATAAAGTGGGTCTATTTCAATTAACTATTTATACTTAGTCGTCTTATTTCGGTCTCCTGGCATAAGAGATTAAACTATGTCAGCCGTGGGAAACTCCCACAACCCAGTTTATTTTGTTTCTAATCAACTTAATCATCATACTTGATTAATCATACAGACTAAACATTTTAATCACTTACAGAAGAAATTAAAATATTAAATGAAATACTTACTAGATTCTATAATACATAAATGTTTAGAATAGTTTATTTATTATCTGTTACAGCAGCGGCTGTAACATTATTCGCACAATTTATAGCATTGACTTGAGTAGCTTGACCGTGAGGTTGAGTTACTCTTTTTTTTAATTATTTGAAGCAACACATTATGACACATTTTATTTAGCACAAAAAAAAGCAGTAGATAATCATCACGACTATCTACTGCTACATTAGATTTTATTTTTGTACATTGCCAAATTGAAATAATAAAAAGAATAGAACTCACTAGTTCTTATTTACGCATTCCCCAAATAAATCGATTACTAACTAAACAACTAACAATTCATATAATATAATCTGTTACTCCAGCAGGACTCGAACCTGCTCTAACAGAACCAAAATCTGTTGTGCTACCATTACACCATAGAGCAATAATTTCCGCATATACTTAGTGAAACTAAAATTTATCCATATGACATATAAGAAAACCTTTATCTGTTGCAAAGATAGTAATAATATTAATATCTCCAACAAATAAAGGTTTTATTTAATTCTTATTAGTATAACGCTACCAACAATACCTTTTACGGGGCGGTTTATTTATCAAATGATGTAGGAACAAATCCAAGTATATTTTGACCATAATGATAATAACTATTACTCTTATCAAGAGTAGCAAGATTATTATAAGCTCTATAAATAGGAACTTGTCTCATAAGTTTAACTTTAAATTTATTCTCACCTTTGTAACGACCAGTAGTATAATTATAATCAAATTCATCATCAAACATAGCATTTGCTACAAGATTAAGACTATTGATAATGTCGTTAGGCATATTCATCATTGCAATAGGAGAACTCCAAAGCTGTTTAGCATTGTTTGGAAGGAATATTGGATTATACATCATACTTTCAGTTGCAAGTTGGTCTGCACTATAAAGCATAAGATTAGGAAGAAGCATTTTATCTTTATCCTTATCATCCCAAACTATATTAGTACCAATAGCAACCGTAATAGAAGATAAAGCACCAAATATATCACCAGCTGTTCTACGAATAGAAGCTTTCTGATATTCAGGTAGTGCTTCCCAGTTAACTCTAATATTCTCAGCAAAGTTTACATAAGCAGCAAAAAGATTTTGAGTACCTTCAAGTGCTTCAAGTTGTTTATCATCTAAGAGTTTATGTCTTTCGTTATATTGACGAATAGGCATTGTAAGGAAATCCATAAGAGCAGGACCACAACCTACACGATTATCACCTGTTTGTTCATTGAAATAACCTTTTCTTCTCCAATGTTTAAGAATACCTGGATATATATGTTTATGATATTGCATAACAAGACTACCCCACCAATATTTTTCGAGTTGAGCAGCACCAAGTCTATCATATACACCATGTATCTCTTTATTAACACTAATAACTTTACCTTTGAATTCTCCAAGAAGAGCATAAGCATCATTTACTTCTCCGTTAGTACTTTGCTTAAAAAGTTGTTCCATAAGAGAACCATCTTTAAAACCTAGTTTACCATCAACTAAATCAAGCTGTTCCATAAGAGTAGGATTAGCTTCAAATTGTTCCTTAGCTTTAGTTTCAAGTTCTTTACGTTTAGCAACAAACTCTTTACTTTGTTTGTTATTAAGGAAAACATTCTTAAATTCATTAGCTAAATCTCTTCTTCCTCTAGCATATTCTTTAAGTTGATTTGGGTCAGACTTTACATCATTTACAAATTTCTCAAATTGAGCAGCAAGAGGAGTACCAGCAATAAGTTGTCTCATAGCTTCTTCGTGAGAAGCAACTTTATATTGAGACCAAGTCATAGCTTGATAAGGAAGTCTACCTTTATTTTTATAATCATCTACAGGAACAATTCTATTATCAAACATCATAGCAAACATAGCACTATTCTGCATATGATGTTCACCCATAGCATTAGGAGAATACATAAAGTTTCTAAGACGATTAATAGCATCACTAGCTTTAAAGCTACCAGTAGGTCTACCAAGTACTTCATCAAAATCTACTACATTCATAAATTTAACAATAGCATCAGCAAGACTAGTACTATCTTCTCTAGTCATTCCTCTTAGGAAAGACAAAGAAGAACCATACCACATAGCTTTAGCTTTATTCCAAGCAGCAGTACTAAAGTAAGCTTTAGCTATATGTTCAGCAAAAATACCACTACGACCAACAGTAACGTTACCAATACCACCAGTAATATTTAACATCATAAATTTAGCACTAGTAAGACTTTGTGCAATATTAGCAGCTTTAGTAAGTTTATTATTAGGAAGTTTATATCTATCATAGATAAGTCTATTTCCCCAATTAGTAAACTGACCATAAAGTCTTTCATCATAAGCCTTTTCAGCATAACGAGTAACATCGCTAGTACTTCTATTAATATCTTTTCTGAGATTACTAAAACCTATATTATCGTCAAGTACAGGAGTAGCTTTAATCATATTTTGACCATAATAGAAGAGATACTTATTATCTTGAACAGCATTTTGATGACCAGCAAGTCTGATAAACTGACTAATACTAGAAATAAAATCTCTATTGACAAGAGATTGATGTATTGCTTTATTATTCTTTTCAGCAGCATCAATTCTAGCTTTATGTTCAGTCATAGCTTTATTATACTCTTCATCAGTAGTATATTGGTCTCTCGTTGGTTCAGCAGCTTTAATTTTATCGATGTCTTCACTATTTTTATTAGTAAATTCTCTACCAATCATAGGAAGTACTGGAGTTTTATCAGTAGAATAACTCATATCAGCATGAAGACTATTCTTACCAACAGAACTAATATTAGCATTCCAACCAGCAAATTCAGCTATTTGTTTACCAAACCATTTGATATCATGGTCAGCTTCTTTTGCTGTAATAGGAAGAAAACCTTGACTAATAATACGACGACTAGCTTTATCTCTAACAATCTTATCTAATGTTGTTTCAATAAGTTTCTTAGCTTGTTTTTCATTGTCACTAAGAGTTACATTGTTAATATACTTTTCATCGTCTATACCACGCTTAAAGTTCTCAGCTTGAGTAGTATTCTCTTTATAATCAGGATTACGATATTCTTCTTTAGGAACAATATCTAACTGATTATAATTAGCAGCCCAAGTACCATTAGCATAATTAGGTTTAATACTAGTCTTTTGCCAAATGCCTATTGGGTCAAACTTATGAGTATAAACATTCCATACGTGGTTACGAGTAAACCATTTATCAAACTCTTCTTTACCTTTAGCTCTAGCTTCAGCCATAGCGTCACTATAATAAGGAGTTGTAGTAGTTTCAAGATACTCATTAATAGTAGCAAGAGCTTTAGTTTTAATCTCTGATTCTTTACGCAAATCTTTAGCTACTTTTTGATTCTTCATACCAGTATAGAACTCATCTTTAAGAGTAAGAGTACCATAAAGAAAACGATTAGGAAGACGAACTGATTTATCATATACATAATTACCATCTGAGTCTTTAACAATATGACCTTTTTCGTCATATTCAAAATCGTATTCCATATTAGCATCTTCCCAAGCCTTAAGATATTCACCACCAATAGTTTTAGCTTTACCGTATTCAATATCAAACTTAGGACTATATTCAGTATGCATAAATTTACGAATAAAATTACCAACAGCAGAACCATTACCAGGTATATCTTCGTTAACTATAGTCTTCTTTGTATTACGAAGTTTCTCATACAAATCAGCAAGTTTATGAAGTTCTTCAACACTAATTTGATGTCTATCAGTAATAGTATTAACTTCTTTCTTAGTAGTATCATAATAAGGACGAAGAATTTCATTAACTTCATTAACTAATTTAAGATACTCAACATTAGCTTTACCTTCTTTACTATTAGAAGTGAGCATTCTTTGTACTATAGCAGGAAGAGCTTGCTTTTGTTCAGGAGCATTATTAATTAATATTTGCTCATTACCAGCAGAATAAATAGTATTATTATAACGACCAGCTTCATCTTTTCTTATAGCTTCTTGTTCTTCTTCACTAAATATATCACCACGAATACGACCTTTACTATCATAAACCTTCTCACCATTAGCAAGTTTAATTTTGATAAGTTTAGCCTTATAAGATATTTGATTATTTTTCTGTGCTCTACCTTTAGAAAGAATACCATAAGCTACAGCAATTTCATCACTAACTTTAGGGTCTACGTGCCAAGTAGCATTTTGTTCAAGCCATTCTTTAGCTCTTTGATATTTCTCATCATTAGCAAGAACTTCATCAGAAACTTGTTTGTTACCAAAAGCATCACGTTTTTCAGCTCGTTTAATAATATCAAGTCTCTTATCAAGTTCTTCTTCAAAACTATCCTTAACTCGAGTATCATTATATTCTTCATTAATATCACGTTGACGTTTGAGATATTGATTAAGTTTCATAGCAGCTCCTTGAGAATTTAATACAGCTTCATCATATTTAGCTTTATCTACAATAATAGGTTTACCTTCTTCATTGAAACCTTTAGTACCTGGAATAGGATTGGTTTCATCATAAATAGGTTTCTCAGTACCATCATCAAAGTTTATTGTAGACTCAAGTTGATTAATACTTCTTCTAAGCTTACGATATTCTTCTTCATTCTCAGGACTAAGAACACCATTAATACGAAGACGATTAATATTTCTAATTTGTTCTCTAAGTTTTGTATATTCAGCAAAAATAGTAGGAGCAGTATTAAGCATATAATCATCATTATCGTACATAGTTTTATAATACTCATCCTTAAAGCTTTGATTAAGATGGGCAATCTTAAAAGCATCATATTCATGCTTAGCTTTAAGATAATCCATAGGATTATTAATGACATCTTTACGAGCTTCATTTACTTTATTTCTAAGAGCATCTAAATCTTCAACAAATTTGTCATTATAATCTCTAATAAGTTTACCATTCTTATCAACAAGTTTATCCCAATTTATATGACCGAGAGCTTTAATAGCTTTTTCAAAATTACGAGCATCTCTAGCAGCTTGCATATCTTTAGCATTAATATCATCAACTATATGTTTGCTAATGTTTTGAATAAGACTATTACCACTATCTTGTAAATCTCCAATCCAAGCATCACACCAAGTAACAGCATGATAACCATTGCAAATATCAATTAAACCATTTTGAATATTAGGGTCATTAGACCATTTAGCAACAACTTCTCTAGCAAATCTTTCATTAAGAGTACTAAGATTAAGTTTGTTACGTAAATTTCCAATAGTTTTCTTAATATGATTAATGAAATCGATTACTTCAGGATTCTCATTTTCATCAACTACAACATCAAATATAGTACCATATTTATTAATAAGACTATCTGTATCAAGAAGTAACTTTTGAAAACGTCTTTGTTCGCTAGGATTATTACGAATCATTTCTATAGTTTCAGGAGCAAATATAGAAGCATAAGTTCCATCTTCTTTTTTATAGAATTGGTCAGCATCACTGATAAGTTTCTTAGCTGTAGCACTAGTGAATCTATCAATAGCTTCATAAAGTTTAGGAGACATATTTGTATAATCAGTACTAACATTCTCAAAACCATTATTATTCATAAACTGAACTTCACGATAAGCATTAACATCACCTTCATGTGCTCTACGATTAATATCAGTAAACATATCAAAATTATATTCAACAGATGTACTTTCTTTATCGTTAGTAGAAGGAATAATCTGAATAACTTTAACAGGATAAGGAATTACTTTACCTTCAGAATCAAATATTACTTTTGTTTCTTTAGCAAGAGCAATTTTCTTAGTAACTTCATTACCATCAATTATATCATGAATAGTTTGGAAATTACCAAATCCTTTACTGACACGATTATAAAGATAACTATTGTTTATAATTTGAACACCTTTAGCGTCATTCTTAATAAGATTAATAATTTTACTATAAGCATCACGAGCACCACCTATATCGCCAACAGTTCTATCTTTATTGATATCAAAACCAGTATTAACTCTACCTTTAGAAGAAATAGCTCGTTCGTTAGCATATTCTTTACGAAGTTCATCTGCTTCTTCTTTAGTAAGTTGATTACCTTGAAGTTTATTATCAATAATAGTTCTATAATACATCTCACTATAAAGAGTATTATTAGCTTGATTAACAGAAACAATACCATGTTCATTTTCCTCAAGCATACTAACAGGATAAGCAAATATTATATCACCATGACGAACAGTCTTATAAAGATTTGTAGTATTAACACCACGATTCTTAAAAGTAAGTTTTACATAAGGATTAACTCTATCAGTCCAAACATTATAAATACCATATTTAACAGCAAGTTTAGTATCATCTGGAGCAACAGTCTTATCTTGAGCAACTTGAGGTTTATTATCTACTACATCTTCTACGGGGCGGATTTCCGTCTCTTCTGCAATAGTTCTAGTAGCAGCAAATTCATCATTAATATCTGATTCTGTAATATCATTTCTACGAGAAGGAACATTAAGAGTTATAACTCCATTAGGAGTACTAAGTTCATTAACCCAAATTTTACCTACTCTTTTCTTCTTTACAGTTCTCTTTGGAACCATACCATTATCAGAATGACTTCTTAAGTAATCATCACGATAATCATCATAAGTAATATGCTTAAAATTAGCATCAATTTGACTAAGAAGACTAGTAGGTTCTCCATCTTGATTAGCAAACAAAGTATCATCACGAAGAGTACTATTCTTAATAATCTTATTAACACCATTACGACGCATCTTGAAACCTTCAACTACAAACGCATATTTGATAAGGTCTATAGCTGCAAGTTTAACAAGAGGATTCTTACTCTTAGTAGCAGTTTCAAAAAGATTGTAAGCAGTTTCAGTATCTACATTATCATCATTGAAACGAATAGATTGAGCAGCACATTCTTTATTACCAACACGATAATTATCTTGAAGGTCAACTTTAAGTTTACCAAATATACCAGCATCTTCTGCTTTACTTTGTAACCAAGCAACCTTTTGAGCAGGAGTAAGTTTAGACCAAGCATCAATTTCATCTTGAGTTGGTTCAGTAATATCTACAACATCAAAATGAAATACTGGGCTACCACTAAATCCATAAATACGAAGACGCTCTTGTAAATCACTAGTTTTAGTTGACTCAAGACGCCCCGTAGAAGAGTTGATAGTATAACCTAATCTAATTCCATCAGCATTATTATAAGCAGCACCAATAACATACTTTTCATAATCGTTATACTCTTTCTCAGTAAGTCTACGAGGAGTAGGAAGCATTCTACTAAGAGATTTAATTGTATTTACAAAAGCAGAATTTTGAGTTTCAAAAAGCATACTATTAACTACAGTACTAGTAACTGAAGCATACTTTAAGAAAGCATTAAGAGAAGGATAAGCAGATTCATGAGTATCTTTTACATAATTATCTTTATCTACAACACCATCTTTAATAAGTCCAGGATAAATACTTTCAACGAAAGGAATATCATTCTTACTAAGTACTTTAGCTTGTTTGCTATTATTTATATCTTTAATAGTTTCAAATACTTCATTAGTAGCAAATATAGTTTGTTTAGCTCCAAACTTATCAGGATTACAAACTCTTACAGTTTTCTGAATTACATCAGCTAAACGATTAATATCGTTGTAAGCCATAAGAATCTCTACTTCACGAGCAAGAGAAACATTGTTTGCATTCTTGACATCATTAGCTAGTTGCTCTTCATCAAGAATAATATTATTGTTTTTAATAAAACTATATTCTGTACCAAGTTTGTCATTAATAGCTTCAACTACCATTTTACCTGAATATAAAGAGCTAGTATCAACACCGAGTTCTTCGGCTACTTCTTTAAGAGCATCAACTATAGGTTGAGCAGAATCTTCGCTATAAACAGATTTACCTTTATTATAAGCATTAACTATACGAGTTACAGCAGGGTGCATCATAAATGCAACACCAGTTTTATAATTACTACCTACATCAGGGAAAGTTTTATATACTGCAAAGGTAAACTCATTTACGTTAGGCACAGCACCTTTCTTTACAGCATCAAGGATATGAGCTGTAGTCTCAGAACTATAAGCAGTAAGAATAGCATCATCTACATTATGATTGTCGTGTGACCAACCAATCATAGTATGATTAATTGTAACGTAACCATCTTTATAAATAACATTGTCTTCTCCAAAACGTTTAGCTAAAACTTCAGCTTGTTTTGGAATAGCTTTGTATCTAGCACTAATAGCATAATTTTTATCAATAGTTGGTTGAACTTTGTTACAAATAGACACAAAGGTATCACGAGTAACACTAAATGCTTTAAGCTTAGCACCACTCATAACATCTTCTTGATATTCAGCTTGGTCAATAAAATCATAACAACTACGACCATTACGAATACTCTTAACAACATCATTCATAATATTATCACGTGCACTGATAATATCTTCAAATTGAGATTGACCTGTATTCTCTTCAAAAGCTTCATCAGATTGAAGAATACGAAGCATATCATCAAGTATACGATTATTACGTGCTTGACGACTATTCTTTTCTTCAATACTATTGGCTTTACTAAATTCTTCACGACTAAGAAGTCCACCTTCTTGTGCAGCATTAGCTAAAGCAGTAGATTCGTTAACTCCGTTTTTAACAGCTTCTTCTAGTTTAGCTTTAGCTTCATCATTAAGTTGTTCTTTTACATAATTGTCATATAATTTACCAAATGATTCTTTATAAGCAACTTTTTGAATATCTCCATCTTTATCTATATACGTATTATGTTGAATACCATATACGGAATCAATATCAAAGTCAGAACCAGTTTGAGCAACCCAATCATCAGGAACAACAATAGTTGAACCTTGAGCATCATCAGTAAATCCAACTATCTTCATAGCACAAATAGATTGCTTACCTTCAGTAGGAATACGATAGCCAATAATTGTATCAAGTTTAGCTCTTTGAAGTTGATAAAGAAGTCCACCTATAAGGTTTCCATCTTTGTCTCTAATTTCATCAGGTTCTTTATAAGTACCATCTTCATTTTTAGCAAAACCAAAGTTGCTCTTAGGAAGAAGAACTTCAATGTAACGCCCACCATTAGGATGATAACGAAGATGTTTTGAATAACCTACATTAGTTACCTGAGCAGCATGAAAACCAGGCAGCTTCTGACGAGTAATAGCATTATTAAACATAGACTGACAAACATTCTGAGCTTTATTCATCATATTAGTCATATATGTAGGCATAACAGTATTAGCTCTTCCAAGTTCAGTATAAGGAGTATCTTCATTGAGAGTAAAGAACTCTAGAATATTACTATCAAGACCTTGACGAAGACATTCTTTACGAAGCTTATTGAAAAATAGTTTCATATCAAGTCCTTCAATATTTCCATTAACATCGAGTTTAATAGAACCATCTTCATTTGTAGGAATATTAAGTTCCTTAACAAGACTATTGAAACTATCTTTAATATTAGCAACATAAAGTTTAAAAAACTCTTTCTTAACTTCTCCAATAGTTCCAGTATCAGGAATATTATCAACAATCTTCTTCATAATTTGAATAGCAGCTTTATTTTCTGCATTCATATGTTGAGGAGTTTCTTGTTGAGTATAAAGGAAATTATAAGAATAAGTCTCTTTATAATCTTCTACATGATTATTAAAGTCTTGAATATGAGCATCAGTAACTTCACCTGTTTCTTCATCAAATAAAGTAAGAACACCAGCTTTACCAGCTTTAGAAGTTTCTTCTGTATTAAGTTGGTCAATACCATTATCTTTCATAAGATTATATACTTTCTCAAGGTCAGTACCTTCAATAAATCTAGGTACAAGAACAAGTTCTGCATTCTTAATTTGACGAGGAGCATAAGTATTAATCTTATCATTATAAGTCATATCATAATAGAAGTTCTTTTGTACTTGAACAAAAGTTTTAATATCATCTACTCTAAGAGGTTTACTTCTATCCATAATACGCTCGATAAGAGGCATATATTTATTAAGTTGTCCTCTACCTGCAACACGACGAATCCATTCTTCAAAAGTAATATAAGATTGAGCATCGTTTACAGTAGTATTTTGATAACCTTCCATATGTTTATTTGCTTTAGCAATAGCTTCAGCTTCTGTAAGTTCAGGGTCGTGCTTCATATAAACACGAGCAAGTTCGTGAACAACAGGACCATTTTGAGAAGCTTCATGAGAAGTTCTTACAGTATTCTTAATAGTAATACCAACAAAACCAGGACGTTGAGTAACATGAAGACCAAGACTATTAAGTTTATCTTGAATAGCTTGACTATTAAGATAACTCATCTTCTTTAAGTCTGTCAGCATCATATTCTCATCTTGATAAATATTGAAAGTACTATAAGGAGTACCACTAGCTTGACCTTCCTTAGCACGTTTCAAGAAGTCTTGAGAAGACTTATAAAACTTATCATCACCCTCAAACAAATCATCAAAATAATTATAAGCAAGACGATAATTAAGAGCAAAGTCAGCAACATTATCATCATTGATAAGTCCAGCTACATCAAGATTTTTAAATTCATCCATACGTATAGCAGAACTATCAATATAATCACTAATAAATTCTGCTATTTTGTTATCAATAGCTTCAGCTTGTTCTTTAGTATGATTAAGTTTAATCTTACCATTCTCATAACCAAAATGAATAAAGCCACCTTTACTACCATTATACAGACTATCAAAATAATCATCAAGAAGTTCCTGACCATAATTATGAACTTTACCTGTCTTATAATCAGTAATAGTAAACTTATCGCTATGGAACATATTTCCAACTAAACCATAATTAGAATCAAGATATTTATCTTTCTTAGTTTGATAATTAGCATAAAGTCTACGAGCAGATTCTTTATCTAATCCAAAAGCATTATTAGGATTAAACTTAGGTTTACCATCAGCTTCACGCTGAATAACACCATCATCACCAGTCAAGAATATCATATTAATAGCTTCAGCCATATTAGTCAACTCTTGATTGAATATCTTTCTAAATTGTTTGTAAATAGGATGTTCTCTATTGACTTGATAATTAACTTGAACATCACCAATTCTACCATTACGATAAGCTTGTTTACGATACTTGTCATATATCATAGGACGAAGATTATCTCTCATTTCATTATTATCAAGAATAGTAGCTTTACCATTCTCAATAACAAACTTATTCATGCCTTTTACAGGGCGAATAGAACCAGTAATAATATATTTATTTACATTACCTTCTTCATCAGCAAATTGATAACCAATAGTTGCAGTTTTACCGTCATTACGAATAATCTCATTCTCATATACAGAACGAGTAATATTATTATCAGTTAAATCTCTAGTAATTTGAGCACGGTCACTACGATTATCTTCAAGTTGAATAAATCTAGCTCTAGGATTAGCTTGATTAAATGCAGCTTCAGACATACTAGCAATATGCTCTGCAACATAATTCTTAATATAATTATCTACATCAGCAGCATTTGTTACAGTTCTAATTGGGTTACTCTTACTTATATGATAACGTGGAGCACGAACTACAAATGTTTTAGGAGCATCAGAAGGAGTTCTCATAAAGTAATTAGCAAGAGGAATACTATTAGTTACTCTATCGGCATCAATATTTTTATCGCTATTAAAATAATTAGCAAAAGCAGTATAAACGTAATCACCTTTACTCATCTGAGCATAAGTAATACCTGTGCCTTCATCAGTTTTTACAGCTCCATTAAATAATGCAACATTAAGTAAACCAGAAGCATAATTAGTAACACCATATTTCTGTTTGTCAGCATCATAATAAAAGAGACCATAATTTACAATCTTACCATTTTCTCTAGTCTCAATAAGAATATTGCTAAGATTATATTGATTGTTCTTAAACTTAAACTTAGCAAAGTTAACAAGAGACTCAGGAGCAGTATTGCCTAATTCATCAGTAGTAGTCTTAGGACTATTGAGTACTTTAAGAAGATAAGTAATCATAGAACTGTTGATAATATCAGATTGAAGATTACCTAAACCATTACGAGAATTAAGTTCAACTTTAACAGAAGAATAAGGATAAAGTTTATCAGCTAAAGCAATACTCTGAGTAATACTATCTTGAGAGCGATAATCACTAAATCTAATATTATCTCTTTGACTAACAAGTTTATCTATTTCTTCATTAATTTTATCTATACCTTTATGTTCTCCAGCTTCGTTGAGAGCGTCAATCTTAGTTTGAAGTTTCCTAATTTCTTTGTTAATACCACTAATAATATCACGATTTTCGGTATACTGAGAAGTAGTAGCATCAGAAGCTTTAGCTATCTTTCTGAGACTATCAGTAAGATAACGCATATTGGTAGTAACTTCACCATTATTAGCAAGACGAACATAATTATCAATAGAAGCTTTATCTGCACTAGGATAATAATCTTTAATACGAGAAGCAATTCTATCAACAATAATATTATAAAGTTTAGCTTGGTCTAAAGCAAACTCATCACCAGCAGCAAGAGCTTGAGTATATTCTACAATAGTTTCATCTACTTCATTAACAAGTTTATTAGTAACATCAGAATCAATATTTATATGAGTAAACTTAGCATCATTAAGGAAACTAAGAGCATGAACTTGTTGAGCATTACTATTCTTATTACTCTTATTCATAGTTGTATTCTCGTCAGCAATACGAGTTTCATATTTATTAATTACAGTTTTGAATTGAGTATAAAGACGAGCAGCATAATCTAAATCAGAAGTAAGGTCTTTATAAAGTTTAATAAGACCTTCCATACCAGGAATATTACTAGCTTCTTTTACACTATCAATAAAAGTATTAAGATTAGAAACATCTTTCTTGGCACTAAGAGTACTAATAATATCTTTTACGTCAATATAATCTACGTTACCAGTAGGATTGTTTTTATCATAATCATAAACATCCTTTACTTTACCAGACTTTAAAGTCTTAGTACCAACAGTATTACTAGTAAGTTTAGGTATCATAGAAAGATTAAGACGAATATCAAGGTCAAAACCTTTCATATAACTAGAACCAAGACCACTATGGTCATTCCAAGTATTATCTTGTCTATCACCTACAGTAAGTACATCTTCATCTTCATTATTATTATAAGAAGAATCATCTACTGAATCAAAATCTTCAGCATAAGCTTCAGCAAGACTAGATTCAGTTTCATCACTATATTTTAGATTACCAATAATAGGGTCAGCAATAATAACTCTATTAAAGAAATCTTTACCAGTAGTATCTTTAAATATATCTTTATAAATAGCAAAAGTATTCTGAACTTGAACATCACCATTCTTATCAAAAGCTTTAGTTATAGCAAGCATAAGTTCATCTTTCTTATAATAAGTTTCATTATTATTAAGAAGAGCATCAGCTATCTTATTAACTTCAGCATTAGTTGCAGGTTTGCCAATAGCTTTGAGATAATTAGCAGCAACATCCTTAGTTATTCTAACTTTTGTACGTTTAATTAAATCACCAAGAATAGTATCCTTATCAACAATTTCTCCACTTCTAATATCACTAACGTACATACTACGCATAATATTAGGAATTGCTCTAGTAATAGCGTATACCTTTGCATGACTATCACTATAACCGAAAGCATCTACATCCTTAGCATAATAAGTACCTGTGCTTTGAGCATTAACATCAAAGTGAATACTATTATAATAACGGATAGCAGTATTAGCGATAACTCCTCTTTCAGAATTATCAACACTAGGAATATTATCAGTATGATTTACTTTCTGATAATACTCAACAAACTCATCAGTAAAACCTCCAGTTTCAGGATTACTAATAAGACTAACTAACGCTACAAAACGAGCATTATTTGCTCCAACCTTACGTTTAATGCTTGTGCCAGCACTTGTTGTTTTAAAATTACAAGCCATAACTTTATTAATTAAATTAGTTATTTAAAAGTAAAGTTCTAGAGGATTTTAAATTCTCCTCTAGAACCTTGAAATATATTCTATGAATAATCTATTTGCAAGACATCGAAATCGCAGCAGAGCTAACGAGAGAGGCAAATTTGGCACGTTCCGACATTGGGAGAGATTCGATTGCTGAGTTGAATGAATTGAAAGCTACTTCTTCACTAGTACTTTCATCAGCATCATATTCATCATCAGCATCAACATCTTCATCCTTAATATCAAAAGTTTCATTAGCACTTCCAATATCATCACTATCTATAACACTATTAGTATTATCAGCAACTGTTTCTGTTTCAACTTCTTCTATACCCCCCGTAGAAGATGTTGTTGGTTGAGTAACTTCTTCTTCTTTTTCTTCAGCTTTAACTTCAGCTTCTTGATTATTCTTAAATATTTCACCAAGAGCTTCCATTTGTTTAGCACGAAGACTATTAGGACGAATATTAATACCAAACAAATCACCAATAAACTTGAGTATTTTCTGCCAAATAGTATTACCTTTAACTACTCCACCATCAGCGTCAACTTGATTAAGATAATTCATTAAATCAACATTGGTAAGAGATTCAACAATAAACTCTTCTAGAGCGTCTTGAGGATTCTCACGAGTAGCATAACTTTCAGCAGTAAAAGTATTAACATTATTAAGCCACTCACTAATCTTTTCAAGAGTAGCTTTATCTTGAATATGCCTACGTTGTTTAATCTCATCAATATTTCCTGCTTTTAAATCAGTAATATCTTGATTAATAGCAGTAGCAAAATCATCATAAATATCTTGCATTCTATTTCTAAGATTAGCAACTGCATTAGGATGACGTTTATCATTAGCCATATCTTCAATATAACCATGAAGATTTTCGTGCATCAAAGTTCTAATAGCTCTACCTTTTTCACCAGGTTTCTTACTATTAATCATATCTAAGAATATCTGACCAATAACAACTTTACCGCCTTTAGTTTTACTCCAAACAGCATTAGCTTGTGCGTGATGTTTACTCATAAATTCCTCGTCAAAGATAATATCTTTAGCTAAAAGTTTACGTAAAGAACTATCACTTTTAATACTATTTAGTTTCTCTTTAGATGTATCATCTAATAAAAGAGCACTAGCAACTTCAAAACCTTTATCTGTAGAATCAGATGTTACAATGGATTTAATTTCATCAGCTTTAGAAGTATAAGTATTTGTATCATCAACATCCTTTACGGGGCGGCTTTCCTGTTTACTTGTTACTTGAAAACTAAATCTAGCATTAGCTCCTTGTTTATTAATAGCAGTTCTTCTAATATTACTACCATTTTCTTGAGCCATATTAACTCTAAGAAGATTATTTTGTTGAATAAAATCTTTAAAACTATCATAAGTAAGATTTACACCATTTTTTCCTTTATATTCAGGAATAGTAATTTGAAACTTACCGTCAGTAGTTCTACTAGTAATACCTTGAAGAGTAATATTATGATTATTATCAGACTTTAAAACAGCAAAATTAATATTGAAATTGAGACTTTTTATTCCTTTAATAACTCTATCAGTTATAGCAGATAAATCACTATTGTAAGAAATATAATTAGGTTTACCATCAACTTTATTGATTATTTGACCTATACCATCACCATTCTTATCTCTATAGAAAAGAAGTTGATTATTCTTATTACCAAAGTTAATTCCAAGAATATTTGCAGTTCTAAATACAGATAGTTCTTTACTAAGGAAAATAGGATTTTTATTAATATTAAGAAGATTATCAATAAAATCAATAAAGTTATCTCTATTCTCAGTAAAATCACCATCATTAAGAGAAGCAAGTCTATCTTTAATTTGAGTAACTATAGCATTTTGAAGTTGTTTAAAGTCTTTACCTGTCTCAACATATCGTTGTTTGTCATCTTTTGTATAGTATGTAGCACCTGTCCAACTCACAGGATAAGCATTTACAATATCTACAGTACCGTTACTACGAGGAACAGTTACATAAGTTCGACCAACATTAACAAGAAACTTATTACTTCCAATACCATTAATAAATTCACCACTAGTAGATTTAGCAGCAATTTCAAACTTAGTATCTTTAGCAATAGCTAATTGAATAGGTTGAGAAGTTTCAGCATCACTTTTGAAAGTACCATCATTACTACGAATAAGCTCACCTTCAAATACATCGCTAGCTACAATATCAATGTTCGGATTGTTATCTAATTTACTAGTTTCATTATAACTTTCACGAAGAGTATCAAACCATTTATCAATAGAATTAGCAACTACTGCACCAGTAAACTTATTAACTCTTCCTTCGGTAAGAACTTTATAGTTATATCTCCAAAGTTTAGCAAGACCATTAAGAGCAACTTCATATTCAGGACCATTTTCATCAGAATTAATCATATTATTCTTAATCATATCTTGAACAATAGGATTACTCTTAAATTCATTAACTAGCTGTTCAGCGTTAAACTTATCAAAAGCAGTTTTATGAATAATTTCATTAAGTTTTTCGTGCTCAGGAGTTTTACTTCTAGCTATATCTTTAAGAACTTGTTTAAGTGCTCCATCTTTAGAACCATCAGCTTTATCTACACGATAAATAAGTCCATCATTCTTTTGAATATATTCACCTCTATCTCCAATAGAAGGAATTGATATACTACCAACAAGTTTACCATTAGATTTAATACCTAAACGACTAGTACCTTTACTTGTAGTAACTCTTTCGATAGTAAGTTTATCGCCATTTTTAAGTTTGACTTGTTCAGCATAACTTTCTTTCATATCTTCATTAGTACCAAAATCTGAAAGATTCATATTAACTTGATGAACAGTTCCATTAGGAAGAGTGGCATCTCTTTCAGCTTGAGATTTATGAAAGTTATTTAAGAAAGTAACAGGATTACTAACATCATTGGCATCAGTAATATTAAATTTAGCTTGACCTTCAGGAGTATTAAGATAAGCAGACAAACTATTAAACATAAAGTCAGCCATAGAATAATCATCATAAGCAGACTTAATATAATCCATAAGGTTCATAAGATTACCATAATACTTACCATTGATTTGTGGAAGTTCAGCATCTTTAGCATATACATCAAGAAGGTCACTAACAGCTTTTTTATAAGAATCATCAAATACTACAGCTTTACCATTTTTAGACCTGGCATTACGTTCTTCTTGGTCGAAACTACTAAAATAAACAGAAGCAACAGTACTTTCTTTATTCATAAGTTTTTCTTGTCTTTTACGAATACGTCTGAAAGCACTATCTATTTGTTTTTTAGTTTCAGTTTCACTATATCCTTTAGCTACATAATCATCAAGAATACTTTTAGCTTTAGCATCTAAATCTAAATCAGGAGTAGTTTTTAATTCAGTAATAACATCTCTAATGACTTTAGTATCAGAAGCATTACCCATAAAATCAGGAACTTTAGGTTCTTCAACTTCAGGAGTAGTCTCTTCAACATTATTAGTAGGTTCAGCTGCTGCTGGAGATTCTACTAATTTTGTTTGTTCTAAATCCCCCGTAGAAGATGTTTGTGGTAAAGTTTCTTCTTCTTTTGTATTTTCAATTCCTAATTTACCTTGACTAACAACTTCAAAATCATTACCAGTAAGTCTAACAATAGGATAAGAAGTTATACCTACTTTATCTTGAGTAGCAATATTAGCATTAGCAAACAAATCTTCATTAGTCGTAAGGCTTGCAATGTTATCATTACTTGTAGGATGAACTTCATACTCATCGTTATTCTGAGTTGGAACAAGTTGATAATCGTCAGAAGCAGTCTCATTACCAGTACTAGCTACAAACTTATTATTTGTAAAGTTTAATTTTCCGATTTTACTTGGTTTCACAACAGATGGTTGTGTACCAACATTCGATAATTGCGTATTTCCTTGCGCTGTGACGCTTTCAACTGATGAGCCTGATGAATTATTCGTCTGCCCAATTTGAGGGGCTGAAAGCGAAGGATTTAAAGGTTCTACTGTTGGTGCTGCTTCAGTAGGAGTAGGAGTTGCAGAATTAAGTTGTTCAGCTTCTTCTTCTTGAGCTTGAGTAGCAGCAGGTTTAGTATCTTCAAATAAATCATCTTTAGCAAGCATTTCTTGTATTTGTTCACCAAAACGGTAATTAAGATTACCACTAAGATGAAGAGCATCTAAAGATTCTTTTAAATCTGCTTTATCTCTATCATTAAGAATAGATACAAAATTATCATAATTTTCAAAGTCTTGATTATAATAAGCACCAACTGCGTTAATAATAGCATCACGATTATCTTTATTACGTTTAGCTATATCCTTAACAGTATCGAAACTTTGATTTACAACTTTAACTCTAGCATCATCAAGAGTTTGATTTAAGAAACTAAGTTCACTAGCAATATCTTCTCTATTCTTAACTTGTTTACTTTTAAGATAATCTCTATTAACTTCAGCAATAGCTTTATCAACAAGCAAATCAGTAAAGTTTTTACCGACAACACCAGGAATACCAAATTCATCAGCAGCAGTAAGAACTTGATTAGCTTTTCTACGATTATCTTCAAAAGCTTTATTTTGCTCAGCAATACTTAGTTCATCAGAATATTTACTAAATTCACCAATAATATTATGCTTAGTAGCATACTCATCAAGTCTTTTAAAGTAATCAGCACGCTTAGTAGCATCTTCATTACCTTCAGCATCAGTAAGGTCTAAAGACATAATATCTTTAAGTTCTTTACTAGCACCTTCATTAGGTTTAAATTTAAGAACACCATTTTCGTCATGAAAAGCTGTAATTCCAGTACGAATAGCTTCACGAAGATAATCAGGAGTAAGTTGTGCTTGAACAGCAGCTATATTTTTATTAATATTATCAAGAGCAACAGCTTGACTAATATCAGTCTTAGCAGATTCTTCAACTTCTCTACGTTGAGCATAAAGTTCAGCAAGATTATTAGCAAGAATTGTTTGAGCTGCAACTCTTTGTAAATCATCAATAGAAGTATCACTAAGTTTATTAGCTATTTCTTTAACTTGAAGAGCAGCATTAATATTAGATTGAGTTAAATTAAGTTTATCTTCTTGACGAGCAATATCTTGACCATACTTGACATTGTTTGTAGCAATCATTTGAAGATATTCAATAGGAATAACTTGGTCATCTTTACGATGAGCAGCATAGTTGTCAGCAATATTTATAACTCTAGTAAGTTCATTATTATATTGTTGAGTAACTTCATCCATTTTATTAAGTATCTCTTGTTGAGTTTGAGTAGCATCTTCTTTACTAGTAATACCTTTATTTACTAAAGCATCACGTACTTCATTAGATTTCATAAACTCACGAAGATAACCAGCATTACCATGATGAGCTGCATTCAAAGTCAAATCAGTAATAAGTTCATCTTGTGCTCTAGACTTAGCAATCTCTTGAGCAGTAGTATTACCTTTAATATCAGCTTTCTCATCAGGACCAGCAAAAGGATTAACACCTTCTTTAATCTTAGCAGCTCTATCAAAGAATGTATTAAAAGTATTCAACCAAGATTGCATATTATCTCTACGAGCTTTAACTTCTCCAGTTTCACTAAGACCAAAAGAACTAGGAGTACTTTCACCAGTTTTATCATCTTTTTTAGTCTTATTCTTTTCGTCTATAGTAGCTTGAATTTTACCAAAAGTAGAACCTAAATGATGAAATACAACACCACCCATTACTCCCCAAAAAGCAGAATCAGCAAGACCTCCACTACGAAGATACTTTTTCATTCTATCATCCCAAGGAGATTTGTCAGCATCAGCTTCATCGAGAAGTACTTTACCAAGATTAGTGCCTTCCATTTGAGCAATATAGTTTACAGCTTCTTCAGCACCTTCACTAAGTTCTCCAGCTACAATAAGTTTTTCGTTTTTAAGTCTATCCCAAACTTTATTACGAGCTTTAGTCCAAGCAGAAACTTTATCAGCAGCAGCTTTAATTTCTTCTTCAGTTTTACCTATAGCAAGTTTATTATTACGAAGAGTTTGATTAAGACTATAAGCTCCACCTCTATCTTTGAGACCTTTCCAAAAACCTCTAAGTCCATACATTTGAATAATATCAAAAGTAAGGTTTCCAAAGTTATATTTAAAGTCTTCATCAGCAGAAGCTTTAGAAATTTTTCTAGCAACAGCATTTCTATCAGAAGTATCAACGTCTTGAAGAAGTTCTTTATTTTTATCTACAAAAGTTTGATAATCTTGATTATTCATACCATTAAGTTTATTTGTAGCATCTTTATAAACATCTTGATAAACTCCTTGTGCTTCTTGATAATTTTCCATCATACGTTGAAGTACAGCATTACCTCCAACATTAACAAAAGTATTAAGTTTTCCGCCTTCTCTAGTACTATTTATAATTTTAGCAGCAGCAGATTGAAAACCACTAAGTTGAGCACCTTCTACTCCACGTTCAATATTATCAAGAGTTTTGTTAATACCAAATAAACTTTTAAGACCACTACGACTACGTGCACCAAGTTTAAGAGCTTTACCTATAGCACCAGCACCTTTCATAATACCAGTAGCAGGAAGAAGTAAAGTTAAACTAGACATTACACTAGGAAAATTACTAGCCCACCAACCAAAATTTGTAAGACCACCACTATAAATATCGTTACGTTCAGGGTCACTATATATTGGAGAAACTTCTTGGTCAAAATAATCTTGCCATTCTTTAATTTTATTACTAATAGGATTTTGATAATCACCATCACTAGTAAAGAAACCATTTGCAACAGCATCAAACAAATCAGGTACAGCTTTGATTGTGCCAAGAATAGCTTGACTAACAAGAGTTTGACCTAAAGAGTTACCAGCTTTAGTCCAATTAGACTGATTTTCAGCACGCTCTTTATCAAGATTAGTAATAGGATTAGGAGTAACACCATAACGTTGATAACTATGAGTATCACCCATTACCCAAGCATTATCTGCATTCTTAGCAAATTCATTAGCTGCACCAGATGTAATATCTTGGCTTACATCTAAAGTACGAAAGAAGGGTTGTTGAGCACGACCCTTCTTTGTTTTAGAATTATAATTAGGATTACTAACTATAACTCCACTATTATTAAAAACATTTTCTGTATTCATAATTAATCGATGTTATAAGCATCATTATCATACATTCCTATATTACTAAGAATATAATTAGAATAAATAGCTCTTTGATTATTAATAAGATTAATATTATCTGTATCTACAAAACTATTCATAGCTTTAGCTAATTTAGTCTTATAATCTTCAGATGAAAAATCTCCATTTATAACATTATTAGCAATAGGAGCAAAACTTTGCCAAGCTTGTGGATAAAGTTCACTCATAGCACTAGTAACATAAGTATCTATTTGTCTACTTAAATCTTGTTGAAATTGAGCATTTAAAGAACCATCTTTATTTTTAAGACCTTTACGAAGATTACCATCTTCATCATAAAATTGTTTATTAGCTAAATCAATACCATCTTCAACTATGAGCATTTTATTAACTTTACGAAGTGCATCGTCTCTAGTTAAAGGTTGTATTCTACCACTATTATATTCCATTTGATAAACTGCCTTTCCAGTAGAAGGGTCATTATAAACATTAAGTCTACCATCTTGAGGAATATCAACAGGATAATTATACATTTCCATACTAGCAAGTTCTTTCATAGCTCTAGTCTGAGAATTTTGAGAGAATACTTTCTCAGCTTCACCATTCATAAAATCAGGAATAAATATCTGACGACTATTCTCTTTAATATCTTCAATTCTATTACCTGTTTCTGTATTCTTATCCATCTTAGTTGGAATAGTAATAACATAACCAGTTTGATTACCTTGCATACCAAGAGAAACTTGAGTTTCTGGGTCAAACTTTCCACTAGCAATAGCAGCACGTAATAAATCTTGAATATTAGCTTTTTCGTTACTACTATCTACTGAATGACGAACAGTAGTATGGTCATCAGAATCTTCTTCATCAGTAACATACATTTCATATTGAGTAAAATCAGCATTCATAAGACCATTAAGAATAGCATCACCATTCTCTTTTACAAGAGCATTAGCTAATTCAGTATTGAGTCTACCAGTATTAAGAGCATCACTAATTTGTTTTCTACGAGCACTATTAAAAGGAAGAATCATAGAACTAACAGTAGATACTCCACTTCCATCACCACTCATACCTTTTACGGGGCGGATAGCTTGGTTAGCACTTTCTATAGCTTTAGCTGGAGCTTCAAAATTATTAATCATTGAAATACTAGGATTAAAGTAATATCCGTTTGATTCTTCTATAGGACTTGAAGAAGCTCCAACTCTTGTAGCAATATCAATACCTTGATGTTTAAGATTACCTCTTTCCATAACAGAAGATGGACGAACACTTTCGTTATTTTTTATAATATTACCTTTAGCATCAATTCCAGCTATTTGAAATCTATATAGACCTTTATCATTCTTAACATTACGAATACCATTATATACTTTATTAAATAAAGAACTACGTTTACTAATATCAAGAATATATTGACCGTTTTGAACTTTAATCTTAGCACCAGCTTTTATTAAAGCTTCTTTAGTAAGATGAGTACGTTTCAACATATCATTAAAAGCATCATCATTATATTCTACATCTTTAGCTAACCAATCAATACCAAATAAAGTTCTTTTTTCAGTCTTACCACCAAATTTAATAGATATTCCTTCAGCGTCAGTAGTTTTTGTGCTACCTAAACTTCTTAAAGCTTCAGAATAAGCTTTACTAAAATCATTAGTACTTTTACGTTTATTACCTTCAGAATCTATACCATTATTGAGACCTGGAAGAACATTATTATTATTTACAGCATTAAGAAAACTATATGCTGCTCTTTGAGTATCGTCAGCATGAGACATTATACCTTGTATTCTACGACCGTCAGTTCTAAGACTTTTAATAGTTTGATTAACCATTTGTTGTTTAACTGGGTCACTAAAGTGAGCACGAGATAAATAATTAGCTGCACCAATAAAATCTCCATCACTTATAAATTTATCATATATTTTTTTACTAAGCATAGTTTACTAATTTAAAATACCATTTTCAGAAAGACTTCTACTAGTTTGCTGGAAATAAGAACCATCACGTTTAACATTCCAACTTACTTCACCAGGATTGCTATAATAAGTTCCACCTAATGTAGGAAGCGGAGCAGTTATATTACTAGTATTTGTACCAGAACTAAGAGCATATTTAGTACCATAGGTTAAACCTCTAGTTTCAGAACTACCTGAAGTATGACTAACACTAGTATTATCATAAGCCATATTTTTAGTAATAACACCTATTTTACTAAGCATATATTCTTTAATTTTAAGAGGTTGTCCATTAGCATCGTAAATATCATTACCAAACGCATCAATACTATTTTGAAGAGTTTTACGTTCTTCAGGGTCAGTTGTAGTACTAAGTTTATCTTTAAGTTGATTAACTTTCCATTGAACATCATCAAATTGTTGAATAAGAGCATTCATATTATCTGGGTCAAGAGCAAAGAGTTTATTATAAACTTCATCAATCTTTTGTTTAGTTAAAGTTTCTCTTTGATAACTAGAACCGCTAGAAGTACTATAACCAGTTTTTACGGAACGAAGACCTTCAGGAGTACTAGTGCCACCATTACCTATACCTTGTTCATCAGAAACACTATGTTGAGAACTACTACTAGTAGCACGTTTTACAGGAGCAGCAAGTTGACCAGCAAGTGTAACAAGTCTAGACATATCAACTTTCTTAACTGGGTCCCATCCAGCTTTCCAATCTGTACCTCCAACTATATTACCATTCTCGTCACGAACATCTTCATAAGCATATTTATTTTGAGCAAGCCAACGTTCTTTAGTAAGACCACTAATAACTCCGCTATTAGCAAGAGACTCAACTTCACCTTTCTTTTTTTCGTAGTTTTCATTAGCTCGAATACGACCAATAACTTCAGGAGAAGAAGTAGCACTTCCAGCAAGTTCAGTAGCAACATCTAATGCTCTACTGTAATCGCCATATTGAGCAGCATCATTAATCTTTTGTTCAATACGTTTAGCATAATCGTATTTCCACTTATCTTCAGCAGCATTAAGTTTTAATTGACCAATAGCATTTGTAATAGCAGACTTTTGTTGAATTGCTTTATCAGAACGCTCATCAATTTTATTTAATGCTTGACTAAGAGCTTCAAGATTTGAACGAACTGGTACACGTTGAGGAACATATCCACCAATAGTAATACCATTTTGATTGTTTTTATAAACCATATTATTATTATTTGATTACTGATTACAAAAATAATAAAACTTCTGATAGTAATAACACTATCAGAAGTATTTATATAATATTAATTTATACCGTATTTTAATCTTTGCTTAGGAGACAATCTAGACAAATAGAATCGTTTAGTTCTATCATCTTTAGCAGTTCTATAAAGACTAGCTAAAATGTCAGGAGATAAATCAAAATCCATTTCAGAAAGTCTAGTAGGAGTAGCTTCTTTACTAGAAGCAATCATTGCACGTCTAGATTGGTCATCTTCATAAGCAGTTCTACCAGCAGTCCAGAAATTAGTCCAAGCTTGAGACAATCCACTAAGACCAACATTAAGAGCATCACCTTTAGCTTGAATAGCTTCATTCTTAATTCTAGCAATCTCACTTTGACGAGCAAGTTCATTCTGTACATTTTGTGCTGCAACAGTTTGTTGATTCTTAGCATCTTCTGTAAGCATCTTATTCTCTTCATTCTCTTTAGTAGCCCAAAGTTTACTAAGATTAGAAAGAGCGTCAAGATTAATAGCACTACTTCTATTAAGAGCAGCTACAGAACTTGAAGTATTATTAAAAGTTTGTCCAGTAAGTCTATCTCTATAACGTTTAACCTCTTCTATTTCAGGATTTACATTATAAGTTGTAGGTAATTTACTAGCTTGAATAATAGGTGCTCTATCAGGAAGAACATACTTACCAGCAGTATTATAATTTACAAGACCTGTACTTAATGCAGCAAGAGTATCAATACCTAATCCTAAATAATCTCCACCACTAAATATAGTACGGCTACGATTATGTCTTTGTGGCATATAAGGAACCTCTTCTTCTTTAGGAACTTTAATAAGATTCATAGCATCATTATTTGGCTTCATAAAAGTAGGTTTAATTCTCTTAGCTGTAACTACAGCTTCACTATCACCTAAAGCATTACCACCATCATAATCATAATCATAATCTGGAGCATCATATATAGAAGTATATCTTTTATTAAAAGGAACATACATACCACCTAAAGCTTTAGGACGAAGACTAGGATATTTACTATAAACTTTACTTCTAACATCACTTCTTCCATGAAGACCAGCAAGTCTTAAAGCATCAACAGCATCAGCTTTAGTTGGAATAGGATAACTTCTACCACCACCTGCAAAATCTTTAGATGATACAGAAGGATAAGGATGTTTAGAAGAACCTCTATCTTTAGAAGTTAAACCACCATTTCTAAGTTTAATACGACCACCGAATCTAAAAGGTTCATCAAAATCTATTATAGGTATTTGGTTTGTTACATCAAAATCATTACTATTTCTTTCATTTCTTCTACGTAAACGTCTGCTCATATCTATAAGTTTGTTTCTATATTTACTTTTAGACCACATTCTATCCATTAAATCATTTTGAAACTTCGTAACTTTATTGAAATCATATTCTCTTCTAGGTTGCATAAATATTCTAGCTTCATTAATAAAATCATCAAAGCGATTGTATTCTTTTGGAATAAATAATTCATCGTCTCCTGTTTCTTTTGTTACACCTTGTGTATTCCAACGACCTCTTTGATTTTCTTGAGCTGAATATTTTTGTAAATCTTGTAAAGTAATATTTTGTTGCTTTGCAGAACCAGGAAGATAAGCTCTTTCTGTTACATTTAAAACATCTCCATTACTTCTTCCATATTTATCTTCTATAGCTATAGCTCCTTTTTGTCTAGCGTTTTTTATACTTTCGTTATAATATTTAGTACCAGCAAATATATTATTGCTTCCACCTCTTACTATTTTGCTTCTAGCTTTTCTTAATTGTTCAGCAATAGGTTTATTTCTATCTATTCCGAAATCATAACTTAATTTTCCAATATATCCTTCAGAAACACCATCTGTAGGATTTTTAAATGCATCAGCTATACCTTTACTATTAGAAGTGTATAATCCTCCATTAGTATTTAGTCTATCTCCACCCTTTCGTTTTGCTTGAATTTGAGTAAGATAGTTTTTAACTCTAGCATCAGAATCATAATTTGAAGCGTAAACTCCACGAAGAGATGTTTGTTGACGTTTTAAAAAAGCATCTACAGTACTTTGTTCATTCCAAGGAAGATTAGTTTCTTCAAGGAACTTATAATATTCTGGATTATGATTTATTAAATCATCATAATCTGCAATATTACCATTATTAAAACCATAACGTATAGGAGTGTGCATTTCAGTAAATGCGGTATCTGTAGCTTTTTTACGATAAGCACGACTAAAATTAGTTCTTTCTACTTTGTTAGGAGTAACATAGTTATAAAATATATCAGGATTTTTGCGTTCTACATTATCTCTTACTTTAATATCATAAGTATAATCTAAAGCTCCTTCATCGTAAGGTCTATCACCTGTATAATAATCTAATAATTTCTCATAATTTTCTTGAGCAGTTTTATATTCTCCTCTATTTAAAAGACCTGCTTTTTTATAAAGTTTATTAAGTTTATATCCATATTTACCATATTCTAAAGGATGACGAAGAATATCTACAGCTTTATTTGTTCCAATTCCTAATCCTATATCACCAATAGTATTAATACCTAAACTTAAATAAGGATGTTCTTTAGCCCATTTTGTATTAACGAAACCTCCAGTATCTTGCATCATATAATGCTTAAGAAAATCACTAGCATTTTTACTATCTCTAATAGAACCAACAATATTACTAGGATTAGCATTAAGAATAGGAGCACCAACAGCTGTAGCAAAATTTACAGCACCCATTGGGTCAAAATAAGAACTAGTATTCTTTTTACCAGCTTCTTTCCAATGATTTGCTTTACCAGTAATAACTACATCTTCACCATTAGTAGCAGAAGTATTATAATTTTTACCAGTTAAAGTATCAGTAAAAGTACCATCTTCATTTATATGAATACGTTTGTAAGGAACTTCTGTACCATGTTTAGCTTTACTACCATCATCTTTAAGACCATTTCTTTTCTTAAAAGCTTGTTGCTGATTAAATACAGTATCTTTATTGTAGCCTCTAAGAATAGCTTGAGCAGGGCTCATACCATTACTAAGAATAGGTTGAGCACTAAATATTCTTAGAGCACCATTCTTCTTTTGAGCAACTTCACCACCTTCAGCTTCAACTTCGTTACCACCAACATTGATACCAATACCTGTTTGACCAGCCTCATTCACATCTTCATGAGAGCCGCCCCGTAAAAGATATGTGTTGTTGTCTATCTTAGTAGCATCTCCACCATCAGTAATATAAATGCCTTTAGCTCCTAATCTTTTACCAAGTCTAGCAGCAGTTCTAAATTGTCTAAGATAATCTTCTTGATAATCTTGACTATTATTAAGAGCAGCACTCATATTAGCAGCTTCTTGAGTAGTAGTCTGCCAATCTTGAATACTCTTTTGACGACGCATTTCTCTTTTCTTAGCACCATTACCAAACAAAGAACCTGCTATACTAGTAGCAGCACCAATAGCTGCACCAATCCAACATTTCTTTCTACCACCTAATCGCATAGTAGGAGTTTTAGTTGGGTCACTAGGAATAGTAATAGTCTTATGTTTATCAATAGACTCATCTGCTATAGAACCTGCTGCATTAAGAGTAGGAGCTATAACAGAAGTAAAAAGACTACCGAAGTCAGCTTTAGGTCTACCACCACAACGAAGACTTCTTCTTTTAATTTTTCCAGTCATAATTTAATACTTTGAATAATTAACATTTAAATCCTCAAATCTAAAAGGAACATTATCTATATTTCTAAAGATAAATCTAACAACGAAATAACGACCATAAACTAGATTACGTTCATCACTTGGATTATCAAGCATTGCTTGAATCTTAGTTTCTTGTGTAGGAGTAAGATTATTAACATCCAAATTATAACGTTTACAGATTTCTTCTTTAGTAAGTTTACTACTAATGTAATTCCTTATATAATTAAAATTCCAAATACCTTTATCATAATAAGGAACTTTGTAATCTGGAGTTTTATCTCTAGTTACAGTATCATCGTTAATCAGCTTATGTCCTGAAATATCCAAGTCACCTGTATCATTACTATCAGTATAAATACGAAGTTTATCACCACTATAATGTTCTACATCTCCATAAGTTCCGTTACCCATAAGCGGTTCAGCCATTCTAGTAACTTGATTACTAAAGTAAGCATACTCTTTATTAAGTATATAACTAATAGAATTAATACATTTAGGAATATTATAATTCTCATTTACAATAACATCAAATATAGCAGGATGAACAGTTCTAGTTTCTTCACTACCATCTTCCTTTTGTATAGTAAGATTTGTACTCATAGCTGGAAAACCATAAGCATGGTCATCAAGTCCAGCATAATCTCCAGTTTTACCATAGAATCCTAAAGGAGTATTTTTATGGAAACAATAAAGAAAAGAACTAGTTTTTACAGCATAATAAAAATAACAATGATTTTTAGTATTTACACCTATGTTAAATTTATAATCATGAATACTAACAAACTTCTTACTAATTATATTAAAAGATAAAGTAATATAACCAGGTTGATTATGTTCTCTATCTCCAACATCTTCACTATAATAAGCAAGGCACATAATTACACGAGCGTTAGCAAAGTCTGTAACCATATGAGCATCAGCTATCTGAACATTGTTCATCCAACTAAGTATATCACTAGTTAAATCAGTAAGATGATTATTATCAAAATTATATATTCGTTTATTATCTGCATCTACAAACCAATAACCATTACTATTAATAGTCCAAGCTTGAGAATGTTGCAGACCACCATAACCGTGATTACTAGTAAATAGTTCAATAGGTTCTACTTCAAATAAATCTGGCATTTTTAATTGCGCTGTGTCGCCCGATGTCTTGAGGAGGTTATCTCTATTAAGGTAAAACAAAGAATGCTCCGTGTGGACGAAAAATGCAGTGCCTACGCCAACGATATTTGTAATGTTGCCTTTGTTCTTAGAAAGCACTTTGTAACTGTTTGCTCGGAAGTGTCTCCAGGCATTAGCAAGACTTTCATCACCAATTACATCACTACGACGAATAGTAGCACGTTTATAAGAATCATAATTAAGATTATCTTTATAATTAGTATAAAGTTTATAATTACTTTCTATATACGTATCTTTTAGTTCTATAAGGTCTGTAGCATTTAAAGGTTGAACTATAAAGTTAACACTACGTTGATGACTACCAGAACCACTTTCATCATCACCTAAAACACCAACCAAATAATTAGGTTCTTTCTTTATAGAAATAGCATTAGTATTAACTCTACTAAACTTACTATAATTTATAATCTTAGCATATTCTGTAGTAGAACTTGTCCAATCTCTATTTATAGAATTATTATCTTGAACATCATATACTTTACCAGTATCTGATATATATACTCTACGCTGATAAACTAAAGTCTTATCGTTTACATAGAATGCAGGATAATTAAAATCATAATCGTGAACATAATTGTTAGGAAAATTATCAGCATCATTACTATCCGCATAACTATAAGTTTTAACATTAGCATGTTTATAACATACAGGACCAAAACTAATAAGTTCTTTATCTTTCTTACAATATATATTACGATTAAATATTATAACGTTTCCGACTTCACCAATATCAGGAGTTATTTTACCTTTACTATCTTTTAAATTAAGAACTATACCACCATCCATTCCAGCAGTATTCATAGTATTGCTAAGACTATCACTATCTACAGCATTACTAACTACTATACTAGAATTATTAATATAAGCTGGATTAGTACTAGGAAGTACATATCCATTACTTGTTATTTTATATTCAGGTACATATATAGAACCATTATAATTAACTTTACCAGTTTCTACTTCACTAGCTTTAAAAAGACTTGCATTTACTCCATTCTTAGCACAATAAGCTTGATAGTTATTAGTTACTTCTGGCTTTTCATAACTAAAGAAGAAACCAATATAATCATCAGGTATTTCAATATTAGTAAAACCTACTTTAATTCTATATAAAGTATTATCGTTAGTACTATCAAAACTATGACTTGAACCAGTTTTAAATAAAAGGTCATTGTTATAGTTTTTATAATATCCAAAACTAGCAGCTTTACGAATAGTTGCATTAGAAGGAGAAGGTGCAGTACTTACAACTTCATAAGCATATTTATCTTTAAGAGCTTCAATACTAAGTAAATTAGTAAAGTTTCTATCACTACCAGAAGTACTACTACTAGTTCGTTCTTTCAGTTCTGTTAAACTGCTAAGTTGAACATCTATTGTAGAACTTCCAGTCATAGTAACAGTATTCAAAATTGTGGTTGGAAGAATATCATTACTAAGTTGATAACCATTAGTATAAGTACCATCTTTACGAACATAATGAATAAAGAAATTATATACACTATTAGGCATTAAAGTTCTAACAGCATCATCTATTAACACAGTAGTAGTATATACTCTAGTGTTACTAGCTTTACTCATTCTAAATCTATTTGGTCTATAAGAAGCAGCAGGTATCCAAGTACCTAATTTACTAACTATACCACTAGTAGCAGTATTAAGTTTTAAACCTGTATGTTTATGGTCAGTACCGCCACCTTTACCAAGTCCATCATATAATCTACTAGACTTACCATTTACAGGAATAGTTATAATGTCGAAAGTACCATCATCTTTAATACCGAATGCTATACCAGAACAAGGATATATATGCTTACCTTCATAACCACCAAGAGCAAGATTATCAAAGTCACTGACATTTTCATTATCACTAGCTACATAACAAAGATAACGTTTAAGTTCGTTATAATCTCTAGCATTTAAAACAATATGATATGTAATCTTAGTTCCATCTATATCTACAATAGTATTAGCAGAAGGTTTTTGTGCTTCTACAATAGCAGCAAATATAGCATTAGTTGACCAACTAAAAGTATATATTTCATATTCTTTAGTTGTAGTATTTGTTGTATTTGATTTAGAACAAGGTTCGTAAATCATCTTTGCTCTAATCTTTGCAGCATAGCTTTTAAGATTTACATTATAATCACTTTCATCATAGTTTGCAATATAAAGACGATTCTCATAATTACAAAGAGAAGCAACATTAAATAAATTAAAACTATTACTAGTCAATTCATCTATTGAAGTTTCTTCAAAATTACTAGCATCAAATATAAATTCACGAACATCAAAACTAAACTTTCTCCAAATACGAGGTAAAGCAGTATTTTCGTGTTTAAGTATATATCCTATTTGATAAGCTTTATAATTATAATTATCATCAAAGTTAATACTAAACTTTAGATTATAATTACAATCTTTCTTATCATTATTGTATGAACCTACACAACGAGTTGTAGCAAGATTAGTACTACTCTTTATATCATAAACGTGATTTATAATTACTTTATCTTCTAGATTTATAGCGTGATAACTACTACCAATAGGAAACCAATTAGTATAATAATTACTATCTATTTCATAACGAATGAAAAACTGATAAATACCATTTGGCATACTAATTCCAGGAACTTTATCTTTAAGACTAATATTAGCTACTGGAACATTAGCACAAATAGAATATAACTCAGGATTATCTTCTTTTGTACAACGAGAAAGATTAATAGTTTTAAGAGGAATATTATTTTTTACAACTTCCTCATAAACACCATCATCGTCTTTACTATTGTGAGTAACAATTTTAGTAGCATCGTATTCTCCAATAGCAACAATAAGTTCATTATTTACATTATAAGTATATGTACCTACAATCTTTCCTCCACTATAACTCCAAGCACTATATACTTCTGTTAAATCTAAAAGACCAGTAACTTCATTTTCTACACAACGATAAATATGAGAACTATGTTCACCGGTATCAGCTTCAAGATAACTAAGTATTACAATTTCTTTCATACAAGGAATTATACCTACTATAGTACCAGAAACTGGAGTACTAAAAGCATAAGTCAATCCTTCTTCATTTGTAATATATGAATTATCAGGACTAACTTTAATGTTCTTAGCAAATACCAAACTTCCATTAGGAACAACGTTTGGATTCTTATTTAAATTAAGTTCTTTAACTATATTCATAATCACTATCTTCTTGGGTCAAATGTTGAGTTGTAGAAGAAGTTTCTCCAACCATCAGCATTATATAAATCATTACGAACAGAAGCAATAGCTTTACTTTTTAATTTCTCCCATTGAATATAAGGATTAGTAACAGGACTACTACTCTTTAAATCATAAACTGGATGATGACTACCACGACTAAGATATTTATATAGAATATAAAAACTTATAGCTTCTAATAGAATACCGTTATCATAAACCATTGGAACTTCACAATCATAATAATCATCATGATATGTCATAGGTTCAAAACTTTGAACGTTTATCCAATCAATATCAAAGTTAAGTTCAATATGTCCATTATTAGTTATTACAAAATTACGAGTATCATCAGCTCTTCTAATAGTTGCAACCCTCATAAAATTACGACCAGTTTTATTGGTATCATCTATAACAGCAATTTCAGGACTAGGTTCCACATTACTTTTAGAACCAAATCCTGAATTACAACAACTATTATTACTTGTAAGTTGCTTTATTTCACAACCATAATCATCAAATACTTTAATGTCAGTAGCATTTAACTGACAAGGATATATACCTATACGATTAACTATTTGAAGTCTTCTATTTTTCTTAGCCATAGGAAGACATTTCATTTGACTAAGAGCATCAATTATCCAAGCAGCAGCACGAGGAATCCAATCACTTTCGCTAAGGTTAAAGTCATTATCGACTTTTCCAACTATGCGTTTCATATCCACATTTTGTTTGAGCTTCATTTCTAATAAATTTAGTGTACATTAATTTATCTACTTGTAAACACAGAGTTAGTTTAATCTTTAAAGATACAGGTAAATGACATATCTTTTCTTTATCACCACCAGTAAGTTTAATTAAACCATCATTAGTATATTGTCGTACTTTTACAGAACGATAATCTATCATACTCAGCTTATATCCATAAGCCCTTTGAAGAGTACAATTACAAAGAGCAAGTTCATACCAACTTTCATCAGCTTTGTAAATTCTAGGGTCAACTGCATCATATTCTAAGCCATTAGCTTTAGCAAATTCAGCTTCTTCTTTATTCCAAATTCTAATGCCTTTAGCTTCAAGTTCTTTCTTATATTTATTAGTTGCAGCAAAATCACAAATCTTACAACCAGTATTAAGAACTTTGTTAATACAAACATAACCTAGTTTACCTTCAAGACGATAACCGTGAGCTTTAAGAATAAGAACATCGTGTACTTTATTATAAAATATACCAACTATATTTCTATATTCAGCATAGTTTAGAGCAATACATTTCTCATAAAGTTTAATCTTTTGTTCTAGTTCACTCATCTTTCGTAAATCAACAGCATAAGCAACAAGTCTAAAACATAAATGCTTATGTTCAAGGTCATTACGTTTATCTTCATACATACCTTTTGCAGCATTTTCAAGACGACCATTTATATACTTGTTCTGTTGAAATTCTGGATAGTCAATTACAGGAAGAGAAAAACTATCAACATAAGGAACAATCTTAGAACGTTTTTCAACTATGTTACCTGCTAGTTCATCATAAGAAAGTCTAGCTCTTTCAAGTTCTAGAGTAAAAGCATCTTTCATATCTTGATGATATTTACTCATATTTATTGGGTTAAGTCTTACAGCACTCATATTAATTATATTTTATTGCATTAGGAATTTCATCATTTTCTTGATGTTGATTTAATAATTCCCTTTTATATATTATATCTTTAATTTGACCAATCATATCTTCACTAAGTAACCACTCATTGTCATCATAAAGACGATTCTCAAAACTAAGGTCTCCATTAATACCAAGTATTTGATTAGGATGTTCAAAAGCTGATTCTATAATAATAGCATCTACTGGAACAATTCTATCTTTACTAGCTGGAAATAGATAAAGATATTCATTAATATAGTCATAACTAATAGCACCACAAAGTCCAGGAACACTTCCTTTAAATCTAGCAGTAGTTTCTTTAATATAAGGAAACTCTCTATTAGTTTTATATCCTACAGAACTAACTCTATCAAAAGGAAGATTATTAGTAAGTCTAATAGGTCTTGGAACTTTATCTAGAGTTCTTTTAATTTTATCAAGTGGAACTCCTTCATAATCTTCAGGTAGTTCTACATCACCATCATTAACTGTAATAAGTGAAACTTTAAAACGTTGAGTATGAATCTTATCAACATAAGAATGATTTTCATAACTTCTACGTATAAGTTCATTACGAGTATGAATTATAGCGTTACGAACTCTTTCACGTAAAGTATGATTATTAGGTTGACCTACTCCATGTAAAATTTCACTAGTAAGTTGAGCGATTGAAGCCATAGTAACATTATTTGAATTATTAATATGAAAACCGCCCCGTAAAAGGTATGATTAGTTAGAAGTTCTACCAATAATATCTTCTACGGGGCGACTCTAATGTTTTACTTGTTTTCTTTATCATCTGCTTTAGTAGTATCTTCAAACAAGAAATCAATAAGCTCAAGTACACCAATATTAAAATCAGTACCAATCAGAGCTTTAATCAAATCATCTTCTTTGATAGTAATATGCTCTACTTCTACTTCTTTATTATCAAGTTCTTTAATAAACTTAGTAAGCTTAGCCTGAACATTAGAATAATACTCAGTTACTTTAATACGATTTTCAGTATCAGTACGAGTAAAAGTATACTTACCAGCAGCTTCATCAGTTTCTTTCTTCTGAAGTTCTTCAAGAAGCTTACTCATTTCTTCATCATTATCTCCTTTAAGAGACTCTTTAGAATCTTTAATAGCTTCTTCGTAAGAAGTTGCAATACCTTTTAGATTCTTTACATTCTTCCAAATAGCAATAGCTACTTCAGCAGGAAGTTCTTTAGTCTTAATTTGCTTGAGTACATTATATGCACTAACAGCATTAATTTGTTTTACTTTAATCATAATTTTATTGTTAATTTGATTACTTATTTGCGATGCAAATATAAGAAAATTATTCATTCATATAAATGGTAACAACATTATTTAAATATCTATTATATCTTGAAGTGGTATAAGACCTTTAATTATCCATTGTTGTTGACACAATACATAAATATGATAAGATTTACTAGCGTTTATACTAAAAAATGTAGAAGCTGTTGCACCACCAGCAGCTAAAGTTAGATTTTTATAACTTTCTCCACTAGATAAACTTTGACCTTTAGAAGGGTCTGTAGTAGTATAAACACAATAAACTGTAGCAGTAAGATTAGGAGCATTCGATTTAGTCTTTAAAATAACACTAATTCTACCACCAACTTGTTTAGAATTTATACTTTCAAAATAATTCGCTACAACATTAGATTGACTAATTATTTGTAAGGTTTTTCCTCCAGTAAGATTAGGAATAGCATAAAGATTCATTTGTTTTAATACATCACTACTAGAATAATCAGCAGAACAAAACATAGGATAAATTTTATATGTTCCTAATTGTAATCTATTAGCTGGAAGAGTAACTTTATAATTACCATTATTTATAGTAGTAGATGCTGTTAATATAGTAGCAAGATTACTTCCGTTCATTATAATAAACCCAAATCTAAAACCACTATAAGCACTAATTTGAGTATAAGATATTTGGTCTCCGTCTGTAGTTATAGGATTATATGCTACAGCTAATTCATGTGCAGATTCTCTTGTAAGTTGAGTAACAGGAAGATAATCACTAAGTTCTGGATTAGCATTATGATTATAACCTCTAAAATCCCCTAATCTATAAGGAGCAGAACTGCCTCCAGTAGGACGCTTATAAAGATTACCATATCCATTATTAGTTTTACTATATTGTGCAACAAGATTTGACACAGTAGATACTTTATTATCTACTGTAATGTTTAAACCATAATTTCCATCTCCTCCTCTATACCAATCATCAGGAAAAGGAGAAGGATATACAGTAGGTTTATATTTTGCCCAAACGTTTATATTAGCATTCTTAATCAAAGTACCCAAATCATTACTACTAAGTCCAAAGCAATTCTTAACATCATCTATACTAACTGGAGCAGTTATTTTTCCATTACTTAAACTCATATTGATAACTATTAAATTCGACAATAGCGGATAGCTATTTCTAACTATCCGCTTTAACTAACACTTATTCGCTTGCTATAGTTGACCCAATAGCAAGACTTATTTCTTCAATAAGAGTAACTACATCAGTAAGTTTACTTTTAAGAACACCACTAATGTTATAAGTCAGTAAGCCATTACCATTACTATTGGCATTAACATTACCAATATAGTTTCCGCTAATATTATCATAAATAGACATATTAATATCTTTAATAACATTAGTTGTTGGATTTACATTATAAGTAATCTCAACACGATAATCATCTTTTGTGTAAGTAGCAGTAGTCTGCTCACTCTTAGAATTAATCTTTAAATTCGTTGCCATAATCTTTAATTTTAATTGTTATACAATATGTTATTTATCACTATTTATTCATAAGAAGTTTATTATCATTAGTTAATCGCTCAACTTCACTTTCAAGATATGTTACTCTAGCTTTTAATTTTGATACTTCATCATCAACTTGTTCAATAGCACCAAAAGCAGTTGCTATAAGTTTTGGAGACCAATAATTAATTTTATAATAACCATTTTCATCAGTCTCTACAATATCATTCATATAAGGATTGTTTAATACGTGTTGAGCAATCCAACCAATACTATGTTTATTATCTTTTCTCCAAGTAAAACCATAACTACCACCCATTGCTTTTATTATGTTTAAGTAGTCTAGTTTGCACAAGTTCTGTTTTAATCGAATATCAGAAGATGAATAAGCAGTAACACCACCATGAGCAAGAAGTCCTTTTTCTGTTTCTATAGTAACATTAGAATAAAACTTTGCGGTTGATAATTCTATAGATTTTGTATTCTTTCCACTATCATCAGAAGCGGTAAGGGCTACAGTCTTACCCATAACTTGAGTTGTATATTTATTAGCAAGTGCACCTCTACCAATATCTATACTATTCCAACTAGCCATAGCTATTAATTGTATTGCCGTACCATTAGTATTTTTACCATAGAGATATGAGTTGTTGCTCATCGTGATGTTATCTACACCTGTAATGTTTCCGCTCACATTAGCTGTACCATCAAAACTTTGACCCCAAATAGTTCTAGAAGTTTGAAGTTTAGTCGCAGAAGCTACATTACTACTAAGTAAAGCTAAAGTTCCCGAAACTCCTCCATTAGGTAACCAAACAACACTGCTGCCATTACGTCCAGCATTATAGTCCTCATCAGTATCATAGTTAAATCCTATACGTTCTCCTCCGTCTCCTAAATGTCCTAATGTCCAATAACCTTTAACAGTAGCTATAGCTAAAATTGCTGTCCAATAAGATGTAGAAGTTTTATCGTCACTACGTATAAGACAATTATCTCTTCCTGAAATCCAAGTACCACCTCGATTAGTTGCTCTAATAACACCTGTCATAGTACCTCCAGCAAGTTTTAAATAACGGTCATCATGTGTATGAGCTGAGGGAGGAAATGTACTCGGTTTACTAGTGACGTGAGACCAAGGTATTTTTATATCATATATACTAGTACCATTAAGAAGTAATGTTTCAAAATCTAATCTTAATGTTTTAGCTGTTTTAATAGTCATACCAAAGTAATCACTAATAGTAGTACTATATGCTCCAGTAGCTGGATATCTATGGTCAAATCCATACCAAGGATGACTATTAGTACCATCACTCCAAGTATTAGTCCAACTACCCCAATGTATATCACCATTAAAAGTTCTACCAGTAGTAGCATGATATCCATCAACAGTATCAGCATTTCCAGCACTATCAGCATAATTAACGCTAATGTTCGATACACTTTTAGTAGTTCCACCAACTGTTATACTAATTCCCTTATTAGAATTAGATAGAGCAGTGAGAAGACCATTTGCATGAATACCATCTACTGTATCTGCATTATCCGCTGTACCTGAAAGATGTCCTGTAAAATAATCTGCATGCAGATTATTATTAGGAGCATCCCAATACATTCTTTTGTCAAGATTGTTATCAGTTTTCCCAGTCTTAGCATATCCAAAATTCAGATTATCTTCACTAGTCCAAGTAGAAATACAAACATTACCTGACTTAATAGGAGCTGCTATAAGACTATTATATCCTTTATAAGTTGCAACAATGATAGCATGAGTACATCCATTAATCCAACTATCAGCATGATAATTACTCTTTATTTGCCCAGTCATAGTATCATCACCTGATAAACGAAGATACCTTCCATCGTGATTATGAGAAGATGGAGTAAAAGAAGATGGTTTTCCTGTTATATTATTCCAAGAAAGATTAAGTCCGCCAAGTTCTGTAGCTATATTATCAATTCTAT